>JABAOC010000106.1_pt10 | contig 36723 bp, 26 predicted proteins | sample 7062161 | NCBI WGS metagenome assembly JABAOC01 (sample SAMN14538625, study PRJNA623070) | marine sediment metagenome | biome: marine biome [ENVO:00000428]; feature: marine pelagic biome [ENVO:01000023]; material: deep marine sediment [ENVO:00002113] | place: India: Gulf of Khambhat ... | reverse complement strand
CTGCGCAGGAATGACAGAGTCGTGGCGGTCGGGCTGCAGGTTGCAGGGGCAGGTTTGTCGCCCCTCCGCGCAGGCAGGGGTCCGGACGACGCGCGCACGGATGTGCGCCGGGCAACACTCATTCTATCGGAGCCTCTGACGGTGCGATCTGGCCGCCTTCGGCTTTGATGACGCGCGTGACGTAACCTTTCGATTCCCGGACCACGACGCCGTTCAAGCCCAGTAGCGCGATCAGGTTCGGGACGGCCATCAGCGCGTTGAGATTGTCGGCGATGGTCCAGACGAGACCGAGTCCGCCGATAGCGCCGAGGACCGCGAAGAGACAGAAAACGTATCGGTACGGCGTGACGGCGCGGGGGCCAAGCAGATATTCGAAGCAGCGGTCGCCGTAATAGGACCAGGCGATCATCGTGGTGTAGGCGAAAAAGACCAGGGTGAACGCGACGAGCATATGCCCGACGAGAGGCAGGCTGTTTTCGAAGGCGGCGGCGGTCAGGGGCGCGCCGTTCGGCAGCTCATACGGCCGGCCCTGCTCATCGAGGAACGGCTCCGGGTTCTCGCCCGCCGTCCCGATCACCTGGATGGGCCGGCCCTCCGCGTAGGTCGTCATGGGCATACCCTGGCCGTCCGGGCCGTAGAGCAACTCGCCCGAGCTGCTCCGCACCTGCCAGACGCCCGAGGTGATGATGACCAGCGCCGTCATCGTGCAAATCACGATCGTGTCAATGAACGGGCCCAGCATGGCCACGAAGCCTTCGCGCACCATCTCCTGCGTCTTGGCGGCGGCGTGCGCGATGGGGGCCGAACCCAGGCCCGACTCGTTGCTGAAGACGCCGCGGGCCACTCCTTTTTGAATCGTGGCCGCCAGCACCGTGCCCACGAAGCCGCCGCCCAACGCGACCGGCGAAAAGGCGTAATGAAAGATCTGGGCGAACGCTGCCGGAATCGCGCGGAAGTTCATGAAGAGGACCACCAGCGCGCTGACGGTATAGGCGACACACATGAACGGGACGACGCGTTCCGCTACCGCGGCGATGCGCCGGATGCCGCCGATGATGACGATGCCGACGAGAAAGGCCAGGATGATGCCGAGGATGAGCCGGACGACCTGCCGGCCGGCCAGCAGCGGGACGCCGGCCCCGAACGTGAGTTCCTGCCAGCCCGGCGGGACCACGGTGAGCAGGCCGTCGACGACCGAGTTCGACTGCACGGCGCAGCCGATGCCGAGCGAGGCCACGCCGGCGAACAGGGCGAAGAACAGGCCCAGCCATCTGAGCCCCAGGCCGCGCTCGAGGTAATACATGGGCCCGCCGGACGCGCTGCCGTCGGCGTGAATCACGCGGTAGCGCAGGGCCAGCGAGCAACTGGTGAATTTCGTCGCCATGCCGACCAGGGCGGTCACCCACATCCAAAACACCGCGCCGGGCCCGCCCAGCGCGATGGCGGTGGCGACGCCCGCGATGTTGCCCGTCCCGATGGTGGCCGACAGGGCCGCACACAGGGCCTGGAAATGCGAGATGTCGCCCTGTTCGGCGGGGTCGTCGTACTTGCCGGAGATGCACCCGACGGCGTGCCGGAAGTGACGCAACTGGATGAACCGCAGGCGGATCGTCAGGAACAGACCCGTCCCAATCAGCAGAACGACCATGGGCGGGCCCCACACGATCCCGTTCATCACCTGCATCCAATGCGAGAACGTCTCCAACATTCCAGGCCTCCATGACCTGTGGTATTTGTCACACGTTGAACGCCGGTTTGCGTCATGCGCACAACCAGGGGGCTATCATAAGCGCTTCCGACATGGCCGGCAAGCGGCAGGCTCCCGTGCAGACGCTCAATCTGGAGACACCCTGCTCGATTCAGGACTCAGACAAGCAGAGTATCCCCGGAATTGTCTCCGCTGTTCTGTCACCGCGGCGCGGGAATGATGGGGTCCTGCTGCGATTTCATTGGCCATTCCATCCTAGATAATTCATAATAAGTCTGCTGCGGGCGTTCAGAAAGGAGCCGGCTGCGGGCGCTCGAGACAGGAGGGGCGACACATCCTGTCGCTCGTTGAACCGCGCTTCCTGACAGTCGCACTCCTTGATAGAAGAACATCAGTCTTTGATGATCTTCGCGACATGCACAGAAAGGAGGTAGAGTCATGAGAGCCTTGCGACCGTTTTCCCCAATCAGCATCGTTGCCGTTGGCGTGGGTTTGTGCCTGGTGACTTTCGCTCTCGGGCAGGGCCGCGAGATTCCCGGCGCGAGCTTCGTAGAGCCATTGGTCCCGACGGCGGCCGGCGTCACGGTCCAACAGGTGAGCTTTGTCTTTGACGCGGGCCGGGCCGTCGATACCGACTGGGGTCAGATTCAGATCGATCCGGTCCGGTGGGGCGAGGCCACGGGCATGGATGGTGGTTACGTTCATCTCGTTCTCTACCCGGGTTCCAGCGTCCTCCAGCCGAAATGGGTGGTCCGGAATCTCTATCTGCCGTCCGTCATCGTGGGCCGGTGTCCGGACAATTCCGACGGCGCCACGCCGCAGCCCACCGGCGCGTCCAGTACGGTGCCTCCCGTTCAGGGTCCTGCGCTGGTCGCCGTGCCTACGGGCGGTCCGCCTCTCTCAACCTACTTCGATCTTCGACCGGACAGGGACGGCTCGGGCCGGCTGCGGTCCATCTCCGCGAGCGTCCTGGTCTCGAGGCAGCCGCTGCCTGAGATCGCCGAGATCCCGCGCGTGCTGGCACGGTTCACGCCGCAGGATATCCCGGTCGAGCCTGTCGTAGTCGACGCCGAAGGGTACGTTGGGCAGAGCACATTCGTTGTCACGCCTGTGCCTGCAATCAGCGCCCTGGGCGCGGGTGACGACCTGGTCGGTCCTCCGCCGTTGCCCCCGGACCCCGATCCGGCGGCGGGTTTCGACCCTGACCTGGCGTTCGCCGTCGAGGTCATCCAGACCGATCAGCCCAACGTCCAATGCGCCGAGAACCAATGCGTCCCGATGGCCCAGGCCAACGTCTTCGGTTACCTTGAAGACCGTTACAGCGCCTTGCCGCTGTTGTGGGACCTGCCCCACGCGCGGATCCCCGGCATCGGCAAACTGTCCTCGCAGGGGGACGTGCTGATCTGGATTCCCGAGCCGGCGAATAGTCTCGTAGCGAACGTCGATGCCTTTACGAGGCGTCAGGGAGCAACGAACTCCTCGGTGGGGGAGGGGGCGAGCATCTGCCAGTTGATGCGTGGGACGTTCGGATACCTCGCCGAGTATGGCCAGCTCGCTTTCAGCGTCTTTCGCCATCAAGGGGGCTCTGCCGCTTACGGTGAAGACACCTCCTGTGATAACGGAACCGTCGTGCTCGGCGGCCTGGTCAGCACGCGCGAGGGCCTGAATCCCACGTGGCAGTGGTTCTTCGACCAACTCCAGCTCGGGCGCGGCGTGGCCATGTGCTTCGGGCGCTACGACATCGAAGGCAAACGCACGAGCGGTCACATGGTGCGGGTCTGGGGCGCCCGCCGCTTCCACGGCACGGACTACCTCTATACGCTCGATGACTTCAAACAGGGCGCCAACAGTATCGGTCTGCGGACGCAGGTATGGCAGGTCGCCGACACAGGCCAGCCCGGTCTGGCGGGTCTGCCGGACGGCCGATTGAACATGAACGGCTCGTCCTGGGAAATCGAGTTTGCCATCTCCACCGAAGCCAAACCGACCTTATTGATTCCGTAGCCAGTCAAGCCTTGCGAGGCACGACCGGGCGTCGTGGAATACGGTGGCAATCCCTGCGGCTTTCGTAGCATGGGCGTCCCGCCCATGAGTCGCAGGGCCATCCTGGCCCTGCCTTCACGGGCGGGAGGGGTTCCCCAAACGCGCCATTTCGCGTTTGGGGTCCTCAGACGCCCATGATACTCATAGGCAAGATGCCCATGCTACGCGGCGGGTGGCACGCCCAAACTGGTTTTGAGCATGCTCGCCTCGCCGCCCAAGACACGCTCAAGCTTCGCTTGAACGTGCCACCCGAAGCCCGTGAGTGGGTTTTTTTCCCGACACCAGCCGCACAGCGGCTTGGCGACTCAGCATGACACGGGGCAACTGCCCCGCCACGAAACTTGGTCGCACACCGCTTACCCAGCCCATGCGTTAGAGCTTGTTCGTGCGAGGTCACCCTGATATGCTCATATCGTTCGGATGTGCTGTTGGGTCGGGGGCGAAAGCGTCGCTGGACCAACGTGCTGGAATGTCTTGAGGCAGGCGAAAATCATGCACGGAACTCAGAAGTCTCTCATACGAATTTTGATTGATGCGTGCGCTCCCTGTGTCATCCTGAACGGAGCGCAGCGGAGTGNNCGGCCCCGTCGAGGTGGAAGGGACCGGCGAATTTCCCCGCTGAGGGTCTTTACGACTGCGCGACGGCCTGGGACATGACATGGAAATACGCCAACGGTGTCGTGGTGAGCTTCGTGGACAACAACAAGCAGCCCCAGGGCGTGCGCTTCGAGGGGACCGACGGCTGGGTGTTCGTCAAACGCGGGGCCCTCGAGACCGAGCCGAAATCGCTGTTGCAGGAGCGTATCGGCCCCGACGAGCGGCATTTGAGCCTGGGCACCGACCACTGGGGCGGCTTCCTCGATTGCGTCAGGACCCGCAAGACACCGGTCTCGTCCATCGAGTCGGCCGTGCGCACGGATACGGTCTGTCACATCTGCGACATCGCCATGCGGCTCGGGCGCAAGTTGCATTGGGACCCCGCCGCCGAGCAGTTCGTCAATCCCGCAGCGCCGCCGCGCGTCGGTGACGCCGAGGCCAACCGCATGCTCACCCGCTCCTGGCGCAGCCCCTGGCACTTGTGAGCGCGTCCGGCAGATTGCCGAACTGCCGTCAAAGTCCCGCGTATCACGAGAGAGTGCTGCAACGCGGCGATGCAACCTGGTAGAAGAGGCAGAATGATGGAACGCAGAGAATTCATGAGACGAGGCACGCTGGCGGCAGGCTCGGTTGTGGCCGGCGGACTCCTGGGACGGGCTGACGCGGCGAGCGAGTGCGAGCCGGACTGCCCCTGCGTCAACGCGCCGAAGCTGCCGCGGCGGGCCTACGGCGATACCGGCGAGCGGCTGTCCATCATCGGGTTCGGCGGGATCGTGGTCGATGGGGTCGAGCAGGAACACGCCAATCGCGTTGTGGCGGAGGCTATCGAGAAGGGCGTCAACTATTTCGACGTGGCGCCGACCTATGGCGATGCCGAGATCAAGCTCGGGCCCGCCCTGGAGCCCTATCGCAAGGACGTGTTCCTCGCCTGCAAGACGACGCAACGGACGAAGGAGGGAGCGGTTGCCGAGTTGCAGGAGTCGTTGCGACGGCTGCGGACGGAGCATTTCGACCTCTATCAACTCCATGCGATTTCCGATGTCCGGAAGGATGTAGAGACGGCGTTCGGCAAGAACGGCGCCATGGAGACGTTGCTCGAAGCCAGAAAGCAGGGGCAGGTCCGTTATCTCGGTTTCTCCGCCCACTCGGAGGAGGCGGCACTGGCGGCCCTGGAGCGCTACGATTTCGATTCGATCCTGTTCCCCATCAACTTCGCCTCGTTCTATGCGGGCAACTTCGGCCCGCGCGTCGTGGCGGCCGCCAAGGCCAAGGGGATGGCCCGGCTCGCCCTCAAGGCCATGGCCCGGCAGCGCTGGCCGCAGGACGACCCGACGCGGAAGCAATACCCCAAGTGCTGGTATCAGCCACTCACGGAGCGCAGCGAGGCCAAGCTCGGGCTGTATTTCACGCTGAGCCAGCCCATCACGGCGGCCATCCCGCCGGGCGACGAATCGCTCTTTCGTCTGGCCCTGGACCTGGCGCTGGGTTTTCGACCCGTCTCGCAGAAGGAGAAGGAAACGCTGCAACACATGGCCCGGTCGCTGAACCCCATCTTCAAAGGTAGCGTGTGACACCGATTATGATGGGTTCGTGCGTGGTTTGTCATCCTGAACGGAGCGCAGCGGAGTGAAGGATCTGGCCTGCGAACAGAAAAAATCCCTCGTTCGAGGGCCAGATCCTTCGCTGGCGCTCAGGATGACAAGGTCTATGCCGCGCACGAATTTCTCCGAATTCCTATCACGTGTTTATTAGCGGTTCTCTTGGTGGCGTGCGTTCGTCGTGCTTCGTTCGCGTCCCAGGCGCCGTATCCGGCGAGTTCGGCGATTGCGGGACTGACGTGGGAGGCCGAAGTTGTCCAGTGCGGGCGGGACGGGTCGGGGGACAACTGGCCGCTGGCGTGGGTCGAGGATGATCTCTGCATCACGGCGTGGGGCGACGGGCCGGGGTTCGAGGGGCCGACTGGGAGAGAACACAGGCTGTCGCTCGGGTTCGCGCGGATTTACGGGGACCCGCCGGGGTTTCGAGGCGAGGACTTTGCGACGAACGCGGACACGCCGGAAGGGGGCGGGTCGAGCGGCATCAAGGCGAGCGGGCTGTTGATGGCGGACGGCGTTCTGTACCTGTTCGTGCGGAACTACAAGCCGCCGGGTTCCGACGATTTCACCAATGCCAGACTCGCGTTGTCGCACGATCGCGGGGCGCATTGGGAATGGGCCGACTGGCACTTTGCCGACACCTTCGGTTGCCCGGAGTTCGTGCAGTTCGGGAAGAATTACGAGGGTGCCCGGGACGGCTACGTGTACATCGCTTCCCAGGCGAATGACAGCGCGTATGGCTATTCGCCGGACATCGTGATGGCCCGTGTGCCGAAAGAGTGCGTGGCCGACCGGCGGGCCTACGAGTTCTTCAGGGGTCTCGATGAGAGCGACCGGCCGGTGTGGTCGGGCGAGATTGACAAGCGTGTCCCCATCTTCACCGACCCGCACGGCACGCAGCGGATTGCCATCACGTACAACGCCGGATTGGGCCGGTATATCCTGACGACGTCGCACCTGCCGCCCGGTGTGCAGGCGACGCACACGGCGGCTTTGGGAGTGTTCGATGCGCCCGAGCCGTGGGGGCCCTGGACGACCGTGTACTACAACGACCACTGGTCCGTCGTCGAGGGCAAGGACTGCCGGACGTACCATCACAAGTTCCCCCCGAAGTGGATGAGCGCAGACGGCAGGGAGATGTGGCTGCTCTACTCCGGGCTCGATTGCGGGCTGTATGCCTTCTGTCTCAAGAAGGCGCGCCTCGAAGTGGCGCCGGCGGCGCTGGCGTCCCGATATCCGGGCGATGAAGGGATCGAGGAGGATCCTGCCGTCGTCTTCGCGGAGGATTTCGAGGCGGATAGCATCGAGACCGTCTGGTCGCGATGGGAGAGCGTCCAGAACAAGGGCATCATGTCGCTGTCACCGGAGGTGCCGGCGGGCAGCACGGGGACGCGTTCGCTCCTGATGTCTCACGTCGGCGGCCGGAGCACGGGCGGGCATCTGTACCGGCGTCTGTTGCCGGGATATGACAAGCTGCACGTGCGCTTTTATGTGAGGTTCGATCCCGACTGCGCCCCGCTTCATCACTTCGTTCATATGGGCGGGTACAATCCGTCAACGCCGTGGCCGCAGGGCGGGGCGGGGGACCGGCCGGCGGGAAACGAGCGGTTCACTACGGGAGTCGAGCCCTACGGCGACCGCTGGCGCTGGGATTTCTATTCCTACTGGATGGGCATGCGTTCCTCGCCGGACGGCAGGTCCTGGGGCCACGATTTTATCAACGACCCGCGGCTCAAAGCCGAGCGCGGCAGATGGATTTGCGTCGAGCTGATGATGAAGATGAACGACCCCGTGACGCACAGCAATGGCGAGCAGGCCTTGTGGATCGACGGGCGGCCCTGGACCAAGGACGGGCAGGTCGTCAGTCATCTGGGGGAGGGCTTTCCGCGCGGTACGTGGGTGTGGGACAGCTTCAACCCGGACCCGGCGGGTGAGCCGTTCGAAGGCTTTCAGTGGCGCAATACACCGGAGCTGAACCTGAACTTTCTGTGGCTGTTGCTGTATGTTACGAAAGCCCCACCCGGCCATATCAGCAAGGTCTGGTTCGATGATATCGTGGTCGCCCGCGAGTATATAGGCCCGATAAGTCCGGTCGGACGCCGGTAACACCGTTCGTCTCGAGGGCGTCTCGCCCTCGAATCGCGGGCAGGANNCTTTCGACTCCGCATGGACTTCCGCTTCACCCCCGGCCGCCTCGAGTATATCCGCCCGGGCGACCGCCGTCCGCGTTAAGCCCGGTCGTCAAATGGCCGATACCGTGTTACAGGACATCAAAAAGAAGCAGAATTGATGGAGATATGCCGGCATGGCGGGTAAGTGGATCAGCACCAGATTAGCGTTCGCGGCTCTCGTGATTCTGTCGGGCTCTGTGGGACGGGCGGCGGAGGTCTCATGGATTCCGGGCCGATCGAGTCCATCCACATGGTCGATTCAACCCGCCGCGCCCGGCGAGACCGACGTCATCCGTTTCTCCGGTCCCACACGCTCCTATCTGAACGGTTCGCTCGCGGAGCGTGCGTTCGGCGGCCGGCCCGTCCTGGAGGTCAATGCCGTCACCCGGAATATCGAGTTGCGTTTCGAGTTGCCGGCGAGCCAGAGCGTCGGGAGTTTCTGGAACCCGGTGTCCGGCCTGCAAGGGGCCTTCGGTCCTCTGGAGAAGGGGCAGTGGTTGTTCTTCAGCACCCATCCCGACGCACATTTTTCCTTGTCGTTCGAGGTCGGCTCCGGCATGGGTGGCTCGGGTGTCCAGGTGCTATACGTGGACTCCCGTGCGGAAGGTGCGAACAATGGCGTGGGCTGGATCAATGCGTTCGTACACCTGCAGGATGCATTGGCGGTGGCGACGGCGGGCAGCGAGATTCGTGTGGCCCAGGGCGTATACACGCCGGACAAAGGAGCAGACCGCGAGGCCGAGGACATCGCCGCATCTTTCGCTCTCAAGAGTGGCGTCGTTCTGAAGGGGAGTTACGCCGGCCTGCACGAGCGCGAGCCAAACAAGCGCGACGTCATGGCCTATGAGACCGTCCTGAGCGGAGACCTCCTCGGCAACGACGGCCTGCTGGTCCATCCGTACTACATGATCGGCGATCCCAACCGCTACGACAACAGCTACCACGTCGTTACGGCCGTTGGAACGGATGCGACCGCGGTGCTGGACGGCTTCACGATCACGGGTGGCCATGCTTTCGGTTCGCACGAGCCGGACAGGCTCAGTTGCGGCGGCGGCATCTACAACGAGGAAAGCAGTCCTACGATCCGCGACTGCCTGATTTACGGCAACGCCGTTCGCCACTACGGCGCCGGCATGTACAGTCGCAGCATGTGTGCCCCGACGTTCATCAACTGCATCATCGCGGACAACTGGGGCGAGTGGTGGGGCGGCGGCATCATGAACGACGGCAGCGACATCAGCATGATTCGCTGCCTCGTCAGCGGCAACGGCGCGGGCTATCACGGGGGCGGCATCCACAATCACACCAACGGCGAGTTGTTCCTGTCGAACTGCATCCTCAGCGGCAATGTGGCGACCGAGCCGGATTGGGGCCGCGGCGGCGGGCTGTACTGCCACGGGGCGACGGCCCGGCTGGACCATTGTACGCTGGTGGGAAATGCGGCAGCCCGGGGGCCGAGCCTGGCCTGCGAATCTCCCCGGCAGATTGACTCGCCGGAGCAAGTTGCACCAAGTGATATCCGTGCGGGTAACTGCATTCTGTGGGACGCCAACGATCCCAATGGTAGTATCTGGAACGGGGATGGCTCGGGCATTACGATCGTCTACAGCGACGTGCGAGGCGGTTGGGCGGGGCCGGGCAACATCGACGTTGACCCATGTTTCGTGGAAACGGGCCACTGGGATTCGGCGGGGACACCGGGAGCCCTGAATGATGATGTCTGGTTCGAAGGTGATTACCGGCTGCGCTGGGATTCACCGTGCGTGGACGCCGGCGACCCGAGCGTACTACCTGATGCCGGCGCCACGGATTTTGCCGGCCGGGCGCGGCTGTGGGGTGCGGCGGTGGATATGGGGGCCTACGAGTTGAAGAACGAGGCCCCGGTCGCGAACGCCGGACCGGATGTGCCGGGTTTCTCGGTGACCGGCGACGTGGGCACTGTCACCCTCGATGCGAGCCGCTCCTATGATCCGGAAGGGCTGCCTCTGCGCTATCAGTGGTTTCGAGATGGGCAACTCGTATCCACGCAGGCGAAGTTCGCCATGGAGCTGCCGCTTGGCGAACACATGTTCACTCTGGTTGTGAACGACGGCATCAACGATTCCGCACCTGATGAAGTGCGTGCCACCGTCACGAAGCTTACCGGCGCCACGGCTATGGTGTCGCCTTCCGAGATAACACGTGGCAAGGACGGTCCAATCATCGCGGTCGTCACTTTACCGAAGGGTCGACGGGTGTCGGAAATCGAGGGCAGTGAGCGAATGCTGCTGTTCCCCGGCGGCATCAGGGCTGTATCCCAGTCGCTATTCGTGTGGCTGACCGGCCAGGCGGTGGTCATGGCCCGATTCGACAGGAGTGACGTGATGGCGGCCATACCCGACAACGGCCGGGTCGAGTTGCGGGTCGTCGGCAAGTTCAAGAATGGGCAGTACTTCAGCGGCACCGACACGGTCCGCATCAAGTAGCCGGCACGCATCACCAGTCGAAATCCGCGACCACGGGTGTGTGGTCGCTCGGACGCTTTGCCGCGCGCGGCTGGGTGTCGATGCGGCAGGCGGTGCATCGTTCGGCCGGGGGCGGCGTGGCCAGGATGTGATCCAGACGCCAGCCGCGGTTGCGCCGGAAGGAATTGCCGAGCCGGTAATCCCAGAAGGTATATTGGCCGGGTTCCCGGCAGTGCATACGAAAGACATCCGTGAAGCCCCACTGCACGATTTTCTCCAGGGCTTCATGCACGCGGGGATGATAGCACACGTGGCCCAGCAGAGTCACCGGATCGTACACGTCGATCGGTAGCGGCGCGACGTTGAGGTCGCCCATCCAAAGGAGGGGGTCGGTGGGCCGCCAACTCGTGCGAAAATAATCGAGAAGGCGGCTGAACCAATCCAGTTTATACTGGAACCGGTCGGAATCGGCGAGATAGCCCTGCGGGACGTACGTGTTGACGAGGATCAGGCCCTGCACGCTCGCCTTGACCAGGCGGGCCTCGTCCCGGGGTTCATCCGGAAAGCCGAATTGCACGTCCGTCGGCTCGTCTCGGGAAACCAGTGCGACGCCGTTGTAACTCTTCTGGCCGCGAAAGACGCATGAATAACCGATCTCCCGGAAGGCGCCGCTCGGGAAGTCGTCGTCCTGAACCTTCGTCTCCTGCATGGCGAGAACATCAGGCCGAATCTTCAGCAGCCACTCGACGACAATCGGCAGCCGAGCCCTGATCGAGTTGACGTTGTAAGTGGCGATTCTCATTGGAGATTTACTATTTACGATTGACGATTTGCCATTTACGATCGCGCCCGACGAAGTTGCTCCAAATCGTACCCCGCGCGCAAGCCTGATGCAAACAGTAAATCACCAGTGATAAATCGTAAACCCCGGTTCTACGTGGCCTCGCCGATCTGGCTCTCGGCGGCATCTTCGTCCCGGGCGGCCATCTCGCCCTTCACCGGGTCGCTCGCGACCTGATCGAGCAGCCTCACAACCGTCGCCGGGGCTCCCGGGGCGTGAATTTTATCGAAGACGGCGTAACTGTCAATGATTGCCAACAGGCTCAGCAGAAAGCTCACCATGCTCTCGGCGCCCTGATTGCCGTTGACGCCGCCGGCCATGAGGCCGTCCGAGCAACCCTTGGTGCGGAAGTCGTACAGCGGGATGTGAAGGTCGTTCGTGCCCAGGAACCAGTCGAAGGCGGTTCGCTGAAGACTGAGGAACTTGGGATTTTTCGTCGCGTCGCAGGCGGCCCGCAGCATCATGACCATCGCGGCGGCCTCCACCGGCTGCTGGTCGAACGCGGCCCGGGCTTTCCCACGCTCGTACCATCCCCGGGAGCCGATGAAGCTGAAATGGTCACCGTCGAATGTCGCTTCCAGGAGGAAATCGGTTGTCTTCGTGGCGACCTCGACGTACTCGTCGTCATCGAGGAATCGCCCTGCGACAAACATGGCATGGGGCAGGACCGCGTTGTCGTACGAGAGCGCGTCCTCGAACCAGTCCCAGTCCTCGCGGCGGTCTTGTTGATAGTAGGCGACAAGACGGTCGGCGGTCAGCGCGAGCTGCCGCTTGATATCGCTGGCGCCGGGGAATTGCCTGAGATAGTCGCACATGCCAAAGATGGAGTAGGCCATGCCTCTGACGGATTGTTGCAGCACGTGGCCGACGGACCTGTCGAAGCAGTCTTTTACAACGGAGAGATACGCCGGGGCCGGCGGGTTGGCCAGGACTGCGCCGAGGGCCCAGAGGGTCCGGCCGAGACCATCATGGGTGGGCTCATTCTCCCACCAGCGCCGGTCGAAATCCATGAAATTGCGGATCGACCCGTCGGGGTTCTGTGAGTGCATGAGGAAGGACAGATACGTGTCGAGCAGCTTCAGGGCCTGAAGATCGGGGTACTGGGCGTGATACTTGACCATGGCGATGGCGCCCCGCGCATTGTCGTCGGTGCAATAGCCATGAGCGCGATTGGGAATCGTGAACCGGGCGTGCTGGAAAAGGCCCGTATCGTCGGTGAGCCGAATCAGATGGTCCAGGGCCGGCTCGGGGACTTCGATGGCGGATATGCTCTCGGTGACCATCACGGGCCTTCTGCCGGCCAGGTGAATGGGCAGATGGATTTCGTTGAACAGCCTCCAATAGGATTGGCCGATCTTCGGCCAGGTTCGCGACCGCCCGTAATCATAAGCCTTTCTCCGCAGCGAGTAGAACAGAGAGTCGCCCTGGAGAACACTGACGATGGCCTCCGCGAGCCGGTTGGAATCGGCGAACGGGACGAGAATTCCGCGGTTTTCGGCCAGCAGCTCGGCTGCTGCCCAGTAGGGCGTCGAGACGACTGCCTTGCCCGCCCCGACGGCGAAGGCCAGCGTGCCGCTGGTCAACTGCTCGCGGTTGAGATAGGGCGTGACGTAGATGTCGGCGGCACAGAGAAAGTTGTGCAACTCCTCGTCATTGACGAATCGATTATGGAAAATCACGTGGTTCTGAAGATTAAGGTCCTTGACGGTCTGTTGCAGGCCAAAGCGGTATGATTCGCCGTCGGACTTCAGCACGGCCGGGTGCGTCATGCCGAGCACGATGTAGACAACGGACGGCTCGGCCTCCACGATCTTCGGCATGGCACGAAGCATGACCTCGATACCTTTGTTTTTGTTGATCAGGCCGAAAGTCAGGATGGTTCTGTGGCCCTCCAGGCCGAAATTGCCCTTGTAGTAGTTGCTGTCCACGAAGGGCAGGTCGGGAATGCCGTGAGGAATCACGCGCAGGCGCTTTGCCGGGACGCCGCAGATATTCCCCAGCATCCGCACGCCCCGCTCGTTCATGACGACCATCCGGCAAGAGCAATCGCAGATATCCCTCATCGTCCTGCGACAATCCGGTTTCGGGTCGTCGAGGATGGTATGGAACGTGGTAATGACGGGCACCTTGAGCCGCTTGAGCAGCAGTCCGAGATAGGAGCCTGCCGGTCCTCCAAAGAGCCCGAATTCATGTTGGACGCAGACCAGATCCACATGGCTGAAGTTGATGTAGTCGGCGGCGCAGATATAGTCGCTTCGGACATTCTGGCGGATTTCGAACTTGACGGGGTCGCCGTATCGCAGGCCGTTGTCTGGCTGCACGGTGACCACCAGAGGCTCGAATTCGCCATTGGCGGCCTTACTCGTGCTCTTGATCAAGTCACAGGTGAATGTTGCTATACCGCATTTTCTCGGGGGGAAGCTGGAGATAAAGACGACTCTCTTCTTCGCGTCCTTTGTCATTCGCACAATTCCGAGCTATTTTCCATTATCGTCTGGCCCGATGATATAGAACCACTACAGGCTCGTCAAATAGCCGGGCACAGGTGATTGCCTTAAAAGCTGAGTGTGATTTCCCTTACCCAAGTCGTCGTGCCGTTTGGAGGATGCATGCCCAATATACGGGGCAAATGCCTGCGCCGGTCGACCTCAGCCCGAAAATGAACTTCCGGCAGGTTGGCTCTGTAAAACCCCCAACGGACCGGCAACAGCATCCGCAGTGCAGTCGGCCCGGCGCAGGACGCAAATCCCTGATGACATCGCAGGATTTTTTTTATTGCTTCCGCGATATAGAACTTGACACGGCCCCCGGTAGTATAGGAACATAATAGGAATAGTAGGAGATTTGAGTAATGAAATTGTCGACACGAACGCGGTACGGGATGCGGGCAATCATTGAACTGGCCCATCATGAGGGCAAGCGGCCCCTGCAACTCAAGGTGATAGCCGACCGGCAGGACATTTCCGTCAAGTACCTCGAGCAGTTGATGAGTCTGCTTCGCGCCGCCGGGTTCGTGCGAAGCGTCAGGGGGTCCAAGGGGGGGTATGTCCTCGCCCGACCCGCGGACCAGATCAGGATGAGCGACGTATTTCATAGCCTTGAGGGGCAGGTGACCACGACCGAGTGTACTACGGATGAGGAGTATTGTGAGCGCTCGGCCGATTGCATCGCACGCGGCATTTGGCTCGATGTCGAGGCGGCGATAAATAACGTCTTGGGCGCGATTACGCTGGCCGACCTGGTCGAGAAGGCCAAGGCACAGAGGTCTGAATACCAGATTTGAGGCACGGAGGCGGCTATGAGCGCCATATTTGAGGATATCGCCGCAGCGGTCGGATATACTCCTTTGGTACTGATCAACAAACTGGGCTCGGGCCGGGCGCAGATCTTGGCCAAGCTCGAATCGAAGAACCCGTGCAGCAGCGTCAAGGACCGGATCGCCAAGTACATGATCGATGCGGCAATGCAGCAGGGACTCATCAACCCCAAGACGGTGATTGTCGAGCCTACCAGCGGCAATACCGGGATCGGACTGGCATTCATCTGTGCGGCCCGGGGGATTTCGCTGGTGTTGACCATGCCGGAATCGATGAGCCTGGAGCGGCGCAAGCTGTTGCTGATCCTTGGGGCGCGGATCATCCTTACGCCCGCCGAACGCGGCATGCCCGGGGCCGTGGCGAGAGCCGAGCAATTCCTGGCCGAAAACCCGAACGCCATCATGCTCCAGCAGTTCCGCAACCCGGCGAACCCGCAGGCGCATCGCGAGACCACCGCCAAAGAGATTTGGATCGATACGGACGGCAAGGTTGATATACTGGTGTCCGCGGTCGGAACCGGCGGCACGCTGACAGGTTGTGGCGAAGTGCTCAAGGGAAAGAACCCGCAGCTTCAGGTCGTGGCCGTCGAGCCGAAGGACTCGCCCGTCCTGTCGGGCGGCAAGCCGGGACGGCACAAGATACAGGGGATCGGCGCCGGCTTTATCCCTGAGGTTCTTCGGACCGACTTGATCGATGAGATCGTTCAGGTTACGAACGAGGATGCGCTCGAAACGGCTCGGCAGTTGGCTGCCAAAGAGGGTGTCCTTTCGGGGATCAGCGGCGGGGCCAACATCTGGGCCGCCGTGCTGTTGTCGAAACGACCGGAAAACGAAGGCAAGACGATTGTGACCTTCATCTGCGATACAGGCGAACGGTATATATCGACCGAACTGTTCGACAACCTGCCCGCGCCCGAGGAGCCGTAGTCGGGCCCGGGCGCAAGGATATGCAGGTTTACGGGATGGTGAGAAAGAAGCTCACAGATAGAATACTCGAAAAGCTCGTCGATGAAATCACGGAAACCTACAACGGCGACTCAGGCATCAATTTCATCGATGCGGCCAATCTGCCGGTGCGCGGGCGGATTATCAAAGTGCTCGACCTTCTGTTCGAGGTGATTTTTCCCGGCCACACGGGTAACAAGGTCCTCACGAAGGCCAACGTCAAATACGTCGTGGGCGATCTCTTGAGCCAGGTCTATACGGAGCTGGCCGACCAAATCGAACGCGCCTACCAGTATCAGTGCCGTATGGACAATTGCCGGCGGTGCGACTGCGATACCATGGCCGAAAAGGTCACCCGTGAACTTCTCAGAGAGCTGCCTCGGATTCGCAGGCTGCTCAAGAGCGACGTACATGCGGCCTATGACGGGGACCCGGCGGCCAAGTCCTATGAAGAGATCGTCATCAGTTATCCGTTCATCACGGCGATTGCCACGTATCGCGTCGCCCATGAGCTGTACGTTCGCCAGGTCCCGCTGATCCCGCGGATCATGTCGGAGTGCGCCCACGCGAAAACCGGGATCGATATCCATCCCGGGGCGACGATCGGCAGCAACTTCTTCATCGACCACGGCACCGGCGTGGTGATCGGTGAAACGACCGTCATCGGCGACAATGTGAAGATTTATCAGGGCACGACTCTCGGCGCGTTGAGCTTCCGGCGGGATGAACGTGGCCGCATCATCAAGGGTGGTAAGCGCCATCCGACCATCGAGGATGACGTGACGATTTACGCTGAGGCGACCATCCTCGGCGACGTGACGATCGGCAAGGGGGCCGTCATTGGCGGCAACACCTGGATCAAGGAGTCGGTGCCGCCCGGTGTCACCGTGGCGAGCCCGAACCCCGAACTCGTGTATCGAAAACACAAGAGCAAGAAAAAGAAGGATGGTTAGTCGTCGTGGAGCGAACGCTGGTGCAAAGACTGCTGGACGAGATTCACGAGCTCAAGGAGCGACGGCGGGCCGTTATCCTCGCGCACAACTATCAGCCGGCGGAGATCCAGGACCTGGCGGATTTCTGCGGCGATTCGCTCGGTCTGAGCGTCCAGGCCTCGCAGACGGACGCCGAGACCATCGTGTTCTGCGGCGTGCGCTTCATGGCCGAGACGGCGAAAATCCTCTCGCCCGGCAAAACCGTGCTGCTGCCGGAGCGTCGGGCGACGTGCCCGATGGCCGATATGATTACGGCCGAGCAGTTGCGGGGTCTCAAGGAGAAACACCCGGATGCGCTGGTCGTCTGCTACGTGAACAGCACGGCCGACGTCAAGGGCGAGAGCGACTACTGCTGCACGAGCGCCAATGCCGTCGCGGTCGTGGAGTCGCTGCCGAAAGACCGGCCCATCATCTTCGTACCCGACCAGCACTTGGGCCGGTTCGTCGAGGAGCAGACCGGCCGGAGTCTGATCCTGTGGCCCGGCTATTGCGCGACGCACATTCTCATCTCGGAGGACGATGTCCGTAAGGAGAAGCAGCAGTACCCGGACGCGGTGGTGATGGCTCATCCGGAATGCTCGGAGCCGGTGAAGAACCTCGCCGATGCGCTGCTGAGCACGGGCCAGATGATCAAGTTCGTCAAGGAGAGCCCGGTGCAGCGGTTCATCGTTGCGACCGAGGTCGGCATGATTCATCCACTGCAGAAGGCCCGACCCGATGCCGAGTTCATCCCGGCCAGTGCCAGGGGCGTTTGCCCTAACATGAAGAAGATTACCCTGGAAAAGGTTCTGGCCGCGCTGACCGGCATGCAGTTCCGGATCGAGGTGCCCGAGGAGATCAGAACCGGGGCGGAGAGAGCGCTCCAGCGCATGGTCGAAATCCTGCCGGAGAAATAAGCAATACCAACGTGCTATCTCAAAATGGTGACTGTTATTCTGAGCGAAGCGAAGAATCTCGGCTGTGGGCTTGAGACGCGTCTCTTTCGGTGCCCGGATGGTTCGCTTCGCTCACCATGACAGGTCAGAGTTCAGTTGTGAGGTAGTTTCTCAGGGGAACAAGACGATGGGACAAGAAGGACACCATTTGGAGACCTTGGCGCTGCACGCGGGGCAGACGGTCGATTCCGACACATTGAGCCGGGCGGTGCCGATCTATCAGACGACGAGCTATTGCTTCAAGGACACCGACCATGCCGGCCGGCTGTTCGCCCTGCAGGAGTTCGGCAACATCTACACGCGACTGATGAATCCGACCACGGACGTGCTCGAGAAGCGGTTGGCCGCGATGGAAGGCGGCGTCGGCGGCCTGGCCCTGAGCTCCGGCCAGTCGGCGATCTACGTGAGCATCTTCAACATCTGCGGCGCCGGCGGCCATATCGTCTCCTCCAACTCGCTCTACGGCGGCACCGTCACGCTGTTCAGCCAGACTTTCCCCAAGCTGGGCATCGAGGTGACCTTCGTCGATCCGAGGGACCCGAAGAACTTCGCCCGGGCCATCAAGGATAACACGCGTCTCATTTTTATCGAGACCATCGGCAATCCGAAGAACGACATTCTCGAATACGACAAGATCGCCGAGGTCGCGCGTCAGCACGGGATGCCGGTGGTTTGCGATAACACCGTCCCTACGCCGGTCCTCTTTCGGCCGATCGAGCACGGCATCGATATCGTGGTCCATAGCTGCACGAAATTCATCGGCGGCCACGGCAACAGCATCGGCGGGGCGATTGTTGATTCGGGCAAGTTCGACTGGACCAACGGCCGCTATCCGGAGCTGACGGAGCCCGACCCGAGCTATCACGGCGTCAAATACGTCGAGAGCTTCAGCAATCTCGCCTACATCATCAAGGCCCGGACCCAGTTCCTGCGCGATATGGGCAGTTGCATGTCACCGTTCAATGCCTGGCTGTTCCTGCTGGGCCTGGAGACGCTCCACCTGCGCATGCCGAGACATTCCGAGAACGCCCTGAAGCTGGCCCGGTGGCTCCAGCAGCGGCCGGAGGTGACCTGGGTCAACTATCCCGGCCTGGAATCGCACCCAAACTACAAGCTGGCGAAGAAATACCTGCCCGACGGCCAGGGTGCGATCCTCGGCTTCGGCATCAAGGGCGGCCGGGCGGCGGGCGTCAAGTTCATCAACAGTGTGAAGCTGGCCAGCCATCTGGCCAATATCGGCGACAGCAAGACGCTGGTCATTCACCCGTCCAGCACCACGCATCAGCAGTTGAGCGACGAAGAGCAACTCGCCGCCGGCGTAACGCCTGACTATGTCCGTGTATCCGCCGGCACCGAGCACATCGACGACATCATTGCCGATTTCGACCAGGCATTGAAAGCCAGTGCTCAATAGGGGACGAAATTGGGCCTGTAGGACCTATCGCTCCGAAAACCGCGAGTCGGGCAACGACGTATTATGAAGGTGGAGAAGGACAAAGCGCGAAACTGAGGGCCCGAAACTGACATGTGGGAATATACTGACAAGTTGAAAGATCACTTCTTCAACCCGCGCAACGTGGGCGAGGTTGAGGACCCTGACGGCGTGGGCGAGGTCGGCTCGCTGGCGTGCGGCGACGCCCTGAAGCTGACTTTCAAGCTCGACGAAAACGGGCGGATCCAGGATGCCAAGTTCAAGACCTTCGGCTGCGCCAGCGCCATTGCGACCTCTTCGGTGCTGACGGAACTGATCAAGGGCAAGACGCTCGACGAGGCGCTGAAGGTGACGAACCGGGACATCGCCGAGTACCTGGGCGGGCTGCCCGAGCAGAAGATGCACTGCTCCGTCATGGGGCGCGAGGCCCTGGAGGCCGCGATTGCCAACTACCGCGGCGGCGAGACAGCGAAGCACGAGCTCGAAGGGAACATCGTCTGCACCTGTTTCGGGGTTACGGACAAGGAGATCGAGCGGGTGATTCGCGAGAACGATCTGACGACGGTCGAGCAGGTGACCAACTACTGCAAGGCCGGCGGCGGCTGCGGCGGCTGCCACGGCGAGATCGAGAAAATCATCGAGCGCGTGCAGGGTGACCGGGTGAAAGAGCAGCGGCTGCCTCCGCCCCGCAAGGGCGGGAAGCTGACGACGATCCAGAAGATCGGGCTTATCCAGCAGACGATCAACGAGCAGGTCCGGCCGGCCCTGCGGGCGCACGGCGGCAACATCGAGCTGATCGACGTCGAGGGCAACAAGGTGATTGTCGCCTTCCGCGGCATGTGCGCCCAGTGCAGGCTCACCGAGTTCACCATGAAGGACGTCGTCGAGGCCAAGCTCCGCGAGTTCGTCGTGCCGGACCTGTACGTCGAGGAGGACAAGGACTCCGTGGACACGATGCACGAGCACAGGGAATAGATGATGAAGGAAATCTACTTCGACAACAATGCGACGACGCGGGTGGCGGACGAGGTCTATGAGGAGATGCAGCCGTATTTCCGCAATCTCTACGGCAACCCGTCGAGCATGCACACTTTCGGCGGCCAGGTCGGCATCAGGATTCGCGAGGCGCGCGAGCGCGTGGCCCGTCTGCTCGGCTGCGACCCGAGCGAAATCATCTTTACCAGTTGCGGCACGGAGAGCGACAGCACGGCCATCCACGGCACGCTGGCCGCGACGCCGCAGAAGCGAAAAGTCATCACGACCCGCGTGGAGCATCCGGCCGTCCTGACCGTCTGCCGCGAGCTGGAGAGCCACGGCTACACGGTTGTCGAGCTGGGTGTCGACAAGCTGGGTCGGCTCGACCTGAACGAGCTGGAGCATCAGCTCGACGATGATACGGTCCTGGTCAGCATCATGGCCGCCAACAACGAGACGGGCGTCATCTTCCCCATCGAGCAGATCGCCCGGATGGTCACGAGCCGGGGTGTCACGTTCCATACCGATGCCGTTCAAATCGTCGGCAAAGTGCCGTTGAATCTCTCAAAAAGCCCCATCAATCTGCTGAGCCTGTCGGGCCACAAGCTGCACGCGCCCAAGGGCGTGGGCGTGCTGTACGTCAGGAAAGGGACGCGGATCGCCCCGTTCATGCTCGGGGGCCACCAGGAGGGCGGCCGCCGCGCCGGGACCGAGAATGTCCCCGGCATCGTTGCTCTGGGTAAGGCGTGCGAGCTGGCCGCGCGGCACATGGAAGATGAGAACACGAGGGTGAAGGCCCTGCGGGACAAGCTCGAAAAGGCGATTCTGGAGAGTTGCCCGGACAGCCGGGTCAACGGGGAACGCGAGCACCGCTTGCCCAACACGACCAACATCAGCTTCGAGTACGTCGAGGGCGAGGCGATTCTGCTGCTACTCGACCGCCACGGCATCTGCGCCAGCAGCGGCTCGGCCTGCACCTCCGGCTCCCTGGAGCCGTCGCACGTCCTGCGCGCGATGGGCGTGCCGTTCACCGCCGCCCACGGCTCCATCCGTTTCAGCCTCAGCCGCTACAATACGGAACAGGAGGTCGATTTCGCTATCGAGAAGATGCCCGAGATCATCAACCGCCTCCGCGAGCTCTCCCCCTTCGTCCAAACCGGCACAGGCCGATAGGAGATTCCAGCGTGGTGTCGGCTTTGTCATCCTGAGGCGAAGCCGAAGAATCTGACTTCCGGATGAGACGTTTCTCCCGTTCGTAGCCCAGATCCTCCACTCCGCTGCGCTTCATCCAGGAGGACACGCGGAGCGCAGGAATCATTCATAATCCGTATGAGTGGCTTCACCGCTTCGCGTGGCGCCCCATCGCGAGAAGGGAACCGGTACGGTCATCTAAGATTGTCTCTTGCGCGTCACTTTCTTGCGCTGGGTTTTGGGTCCGGGCAGGATGGGGTACGTGTCTTCCTCGGTCAGCTTGTTCCACCCGGCTAACAGCGTGCGATGACGTTTCATCTCGGCGGCGAACGCCGGTTGGGCGCCGAGGTTCTTCATCTCGCCGGGGTCGGCCTGTAGGTCGAAGAGCATCTCTTGTTTGGCGCCGGTGGTGTCAGGAAAGACCATGTACTTGTACTTCCGCGTCCGTACCATGAAGCTCCGTGCGGGACCATTGGCCATCTCGGATACGACGTACTCATGGCCGGGCTGTCGTGGTTTCTCAAAGATCGGGCGCAGGCTTTGGCCGCGCATGAGGGCCGGACCCTTCACCCCCGCGTAGTCGCAGATCGTCGGCAGCACGTCGAGCGCCGAAACCAGGTGTTCGCGGTCGATCCGGCCGGCGGGCGTCACGCCCTTGAAGCTCACGATCAGCGGCACGGCGGCCTCTTCCTCGTAGTACATCATCTTGCCCGTCCACCGGTGCGATGCCAGACCTTCGCCGTGGTCGCTCGTGAAGATGATGAGCGTATTTTCCTCCTGCCCGGTCTCGCGCAGCGCCTGGAGCACGAGCCCGACCTGCCGGTCCACGTCTTCCACCATGCGGTAATAGGCATAGATGTACCTGCGCCAGTGGTTCTCGTCCCATGCGTCGTGCCGCGCCTTGCGGATGACCCCCTCGGGAGTGTCCTGCGTATCGCCGAAGTTGGCGGGCAGCGGCGGGAGTTTGGCCCCCACCGGCGGCTCGTACCGCTTCCATACCTCTTCCAGCAGCGGGCTGGTCTCCCCGGCGAGCAGGCAGATGTCGTGCGGGTTGATGAACGACACCACGGCCAGAAACGGCTTCTCGCGCGGGCGGCGGATGAACGCGACGGCCGCCTCCATCGTCGCTTCATCGACGACCTGGGCCAGCTTGCGTTGCCGAGTGGTCGTGTTCAGGACTTTGAAGCCGCGGATGCCGTCGGCCGGATAAACCTCGGGACAGTGCCACTTGCCCGCGTACCCGGTGTCATAACCGGCCGCGCGGAAAATCTGGCCGGAGATGGGGATGCTGGGATCGACGGGCATGCTATTGTGGTCCACGCCGATCTCATGCGGCATGCGGCCGGCGTGCAGGGCGGCGCGCGACGGGCTGCACAGCGGATACGGGCAGTAGGAACCCGTGAAACAGACCCCGTTCGCGGCGAGCGAATCCATGTGGGGCGTCTTGACCCATTGGTTCCCCACAGCGCTCACCGCGTCGACGCGCTGCTGGTCGGTGGTGACGATCAGCACGTTTGGCCGTCTCTCGCCCTCCGCCGCCGGGAGCCTTCGGCCCAGCACCAGCGCACAAAGCCCGGCCGCGCCGGTCCCCATCAATCGCCGCCTCGTGACCGTATTTGACGCCATTGCAGCCTCCTCGGGCTCCACGAGCCCTAATTCCCCGAGCCAATACTCCCGGATGGCTTCCTGCCGGCGACCGCCGTCAGCAGCCTCCACGATTCGTACCTGCTTGTGATGAGGTACGGCTGGTGACATTGTCGCCAGGAGGGTCGAAAATGGCAAGGATAATCCCGCCCGGCGACCCGGCCGGGGGGCACGTTATGTTCACAGGCCGATTTCCCCGAATGCCGGGTTTACAGGTAACTTTTGATTGGAGCGCCTGATGATGTTATAACTTGCGATGATGCCCCATATTAGGGGAATTGGCACAGTGCCCGGGACATCGTGCCGTAGGACGTGGAAGGCCTGAATGAACAGGCGATGGTTGGGCCGGCCGCGGCTTTTGGCTCGATAGCAGTGTACGTGATGGCGATTGAGGAGTCTCGCATGTCCAGCGATGTAACAGGGGTGTTTGGCCGTAATGCGTTCAACGAGGCGACGATGCGCGAGTGTCTGCCGAAGAACGTGTTCAAGTCGCTCAAAAAGACCCTTGACGGCGAGCAGCCGCTCGACCCGGCGACGGCGGACGTGATTGCCAACGCCATGAAGGACTGGGCCATTGCCAAAGGGGCGACGCACTTTTGCCACTGGTTCCAGCCGATGACCGGCCTGACGGCGGAGAAGCACGACGCCTTCATCTCCCCGACGCGCGACGGCCGGACCATACTGGAGTTCAGCGGCAAGGAGTTGACTCAGGGCGAACCGGATGCCTCGTCGTTCCCTTCCGGCGGCCTGCGCGCCACCTTCGAGGCACGCGGCTACACCGCCTGGGATTGCACCTCCCCGGTCTTTGTCAAAGAGGACGGCAAGAATATCACGCTCTACATCCCCAGCGCGTTCTGCTCGTACATGGGCGAGGCCCTGGATAAGAAGACGCCGCTGCTACGTTCCATGGATGCGCTGAGCAGACAGGCGGTTCGTGTGTTGAGGGCCCTGGGCAACACGACCGTCAAGCGGGTGATTGCCACGATGGGACCGGAACAGGAGTACTTTCTGGTCGATCAGTCATTTTGCGCCAAGCGTCTGGACCTGGTCCTGGCCGGGCGGACGCTCTTCGGAGCCAAGCCGCCGCGCGGCCAGGAGTTGGAGGACCACTATTTCGGCTCCCTGCACGAGCGAGTCGCGAGTTTCATGAATGAGGTCAACAATGAGCTGTGGAAGCTCGGCGTCACGGCCAAGACGCAGCACAACGAGGTGGCCCCCGCCCAGTATGAGCTGGCCCCGGTCTTCTCGACGGTGAACGTCGCCGCCGACCACAACCAGTTGACGATGGACACCCTGCAGAAGGTCGCGCGCCGCCACGGGTTCGTATGCCTGCTGCACGAGAAGCCTTTTGCCGGCGTCAACGGCTCGGGCAAGCACAACAACTGGAGCATGGCCACCGACGAGGGCGTCAACCTGCTCGACCCGGGCGATACGCCGCACGACAACATGGTCTTCCTGGTCATGCTCTGTGCCGTCGTTCGGGCGGTGGACAAATACGCCACGCTCCTGCGGGCCAGCGTGGCCAACGCGGGCAACGACCATCGCCTGGGCGCCAACGAGGCCCCGCCGGCCATCGTCTCGGTGTTCCTGGGCGAGCAGTTGGCCGACATCTTCGAGCAATTGGCCAAGGGGGTCGCCATGAGCAGCAAGCGCGGCGGCACGCTCAAGCTCGGCGTCTCGACACTGCCACACCTGCCCAAGGATTGCACCGACCGCAACCGCACCTCGCCCTTCGCCTTTACCGGCAACAAGTTCGAGTTCCGCATGGTCGGCTCGTCACAATCCATCTCGGGGCCGGCCTTCGTCCTGAACACGATGGTGGCGGATGTGCTGAGCGAGATCGCCGATGAGTTGGAGAAAACGGGCGATGTTACGGCGGCCGTTCAGAAGGTTCTACAGGACATCGCCGTCAGACACGCCCGCATCGTGTTCAACGGCGACAACTACTGTGAGGAATGGACCGCCGAGGCCGCCCGGCGTGGCTTGCCGAACATCCGCTCGTGCGTCGAGGCGCTCAAGACGATTCCTTCGCAGGAGAACTTCGCCCTATTCGCCAAACACGGCGTTCTCTCCGAGCATGAGTTGAGGGCCCGCACGGAAATCCTGTTCGAAGTCTACAGCCGCCAGATCAACGTCGAGGCGTTGGCGATGTTGTCCATGGCCCGGCGTCAAATCCTGCCCGCCTGTTGCGAATACTCCGCCCGCCTGGCCCAGGCCGTTGCCGCCGTCTCCGCCGCGGGCGTTGCTGCGGACACCCACAAGGCCATGCTCCAACGCGTCTGCGACCTCATCGCCGCGCTGCAAAGCCGTATCGAAGCTCTGGACGAAGCCCGTATCAGGGCGGGCGAGACCACGGGCCACGAGCAGCAGGCCCAGAGCTATCGAGACGACGTGACGCCCGCGATGCAGGCCCTGCGCGCGGCAGCCGATGAGCTGGAGACCATCGTCGACGCCCGGCTCTGGCCCCTGCCCACCTACGCCGAGATGCTCTTCATGCGGTGAGTGTCGCCTATCCGTTGTCGGGTGTCTCGGCTGGGCTGGGAAGGGCGGCAGTAGCCGTGTCGGATGACTCGGGGCCGGTCGCGGGGTCTTTGGGCGGGGCGTTCCAGACGCGCAACTCGGTGATTTCGACCTCGGTCTTCATGGTGTCCATGGGGTCGGGCTCCGAGAGGCAACGCCGGGAGCTGACAAAGTATCGGCGTGAGCCGGGCATAATGGGGCCGCGCAGGCCGCCGTCGGCGGCGACCGGCGTGGCAGCCCACTCCTGAGACTCGCACAGGAGGCGGCCCTTGTCGTCCAGGGTGATGATCCGCAGTCCGAGCAGTGAGACGACTTCCGTGCCGTTATTGACGACTTCGATGGCGGTCCGCGTTCCACTGTGAGGGCCCGGCTGCGAGGTCAGCCTGGCGGTGATGGCGAGTTGGCGGCTGTAGTCCGGCTGGCGGCGGTCGTCGAGCATGTCGGACAGCGCCGGCGGCAACGAATCGGCCAGCTCGGGCAGGCCGTGGACCGCGCTCTGGACCAGGGTGATGACACGCTCGGATTTCTCGCCGGCCAGGTGGACGCCGTAGAGAACGATGACGGTGCCACTGGCGATCGCCGTGATGAGAACGGCACTGAGGCCCAGCGCCGCGGCCGACAGGAACGTGTACTTGCGATAGACGATGTGGGAGGGGCTGCCCATGGTCATAGTCAAACACTCCTGAATACGGTTCATCCTGTCAATGTACCAGTCGAGGGAAGCACCCGAAAATTTCACGCCTGGCGGCCTTTTTCGCATTTCCCCCCGGTTTTTGAGCCCGAAACAGGCACACATTCGGACAGGATTGTCCCTGAAAGTCCGGAAAATGCTTGACAGGGTTTGGGGAATGTGATAGGATTCATCGACCGACAAACAACCAGCGTTGAATTTCGGGGCAAAGACACGTTGCGGGACATCTCGACTTGCGGCGTGGCCCATAAGCGCGGGTAGCGCCTAGGTTCTACGATGAGTTGTTTGGGACACATTCAGGTGGTCGGCACTTCGGGCCGTTCAAGGCCATCGTGTGCATTTCTTCTCGGACGGAAGCCTCATTTTCCGCTATCGGCGTCCTCGTGTGTAGTCTCGCCCTGTCGTTACGCCGTCCGGAAGGAGCAAGGCCATAAAGCAGGCGATTTGGACCGATATGCCAACGGCGTTTATGCCGGAAACCTGTCAACCCGATATTCTCGTTAAGAACAGAAATTGTCTGTACACGGACCCTTGTAGAGAGGAGCACAAAATGAACAGGACCATCAGAACGAGTGGGACAAGCGTTGCCGTCCTGTTGGCGGCGGTAGGCATGCTCACGTCCGCGGTCTACGCCCAGACCCCGTTGGACAACGGCGTTCCGCTCACCGGATTGTCCGGGGGCGCCGGCAGCGAGACGTTCTACAGGATCGATGTCCCCGCCGGCCAGGATGAGTTGGAGATCGTTATGTCGGATGGCTTGGGGGACGCCGATCTGTACGTTCGCCAAGGGGCGCTGCCGACGACGAGTACCTACGATTACCGGCCCTACGAGCCCGGAAATGAAGAGACGGTTACCGTGGGAAAACCTACTGCCGGGACCTGGTACATCATGCTGCGGGGCTACAGCCCTTACTCCGGCGTAACGCTGAAGGCCACTTACTCGGCCGCAGTCATCATCACGCCGCTGACCAACGGCGTCGGGGTGACCGATCTGGCGGGAAGCGCGGGCAGCGAACTGTACTTCAGCATCGTGGTCCCCGCCGGACAAACGAAGCTGGAGATCAGCATGTCCGGCGGCACCGGTGATGCCGACCTGTATGTCAGGAGAGACTCACTGCCAACCACAACCAGCTACGATTACCGCCCGTATCTCTCCGGCAACAATGAGACAGTGACCGTCAATGACCCGGCCCCGGCGACCTGGTACATCATGATCAGAGGATACAGCCCCTACGCGGGCACTGCGCTGCTGGCCAGCTACAGCGGCGGCATCGGCACTGTTCTCGAGAACGGCGTTCCCGTGACCGGGCTCTCCGGCACGCCGAGCAGCATGAAGATCTTCCGCATCGATGTGCCCGCCGGCCAGATCAATCTGGAGATCCTGCTGTCGGGCGGTACGGGCGACGCCGACCTCTTCGTCAAACTGGGGTCGGTCCCGACCACCACCAGCTATGATTACCGCTCCATTCTGGCGGGCAACGACGAGACGATAACCGTGAACAACCCCGCCGCCGGGAGTTGGTACATCATGATCCATGCGTACAGCAGCTACACCGGCGTCACGCTGAAGGCCACCTACGGCGACGTGCTCACACTGCAGGACGAAGTGCCCGTCTCCGGTATTTCCGGCGCCTTGGGCAGCGAAAAGTTCTATAAGATTGACGTGCCCAGCGGGCAGACCAGTCTGGTCTTCAGCATCTCCGGGGGCGCTGGCAACGCCGATATGTACATCCGCAGAGGCGCGAAACCGACAACCGCCACGTGGGACTATCGGCCGTATCTGCCGGGCAATACGGAGAGCGTCAACATCAGCGACCCCCAGGGTGGGACCTGGTACGTCATGCTGGCAGGAACGCAGGCGTACACGGGGGTGACTCTCCAGGCCGACTATTCATTCAGCGGGAGCTCCACGCTACTTTCGAACGGCGTTCCCGTCCCGAATATCTCCGGTGCTTCCCTCAGCGAACGGTTCTACCGTATCGAGGTGCCCGGCGGACAGAGCAAGCTGGAGATCAAGATGTTCGGCGGCACGGGCGATGCCGACCTGTACGTCAAGCGGGGGGCGCCTCCGACCGCCTCCGAGTACGACTACCGGCCGTATCTGAGCGGCAACAATGAGACCGTGACCGTCAGCGACCCGGCGGGCGGCGCATGGCACATCATGATCCGAGGTTACCAACCCTACGCGGGCGTGACGCTCGTGGCGACCTACAGCGCCGTCGCCCCTCCTCCGGATGACGTCGTCACCCTCTCGAACGGCGTGCCGGTCCCGGGGGTTGCGGGTACTACAGGCAGCGAGAAGTTCTATAAGATCGATGTCCCCGCCGGTCAGGCCAGTCTCGAAATCATGATCTCGGGCGGCACCGGAGATGCCGATCTCTACGTCCGCAAGGACTCGAAACCGACCGCGAGCGAGTGGGACTATCGCCCCTACCTGATGGGCAATAATGAGACGGTCACCATCGATAATCCACAGGCGGCGACGTATTACATCATGCTCCGGGCCTTTTCCGCTTACACCGGCGTGACGGTGAAGGCCACGTACCTTCCGGCGCCGGAACCGGTCACACCGCTTGCCAATGGCGTGCCGGTCATGGGGCTGTCCGGGGGCGCGGGCAGTGAGAAGCACTTCAAGATCGACGTGCCCCCCGGTCAGACGCCGCTCGTCATCGAAATCTCCGGCGGCAGCGGCGAAGCCGACCTGTACGTCAGGAAGGGCGCCAAGCCGACCACCTCGAGCTGGGACTATCGTCCCTATCTCACGGGCAACAACGAGAAGGTGGAAATCATAAACCCCTCGGCCGGCACGTGGTACATCATGCTGTACGGCCGCGGTGGATATGCCGGCGTGAAGCTCGTGGCGACCTACGGGACCCCCACCGGCAACAACTTCGCTTCCGACCCGGATTGCGTGGCCCTGTGGAGGTTTGAGAGCATCGCGACGCTGACGGCTGACAGTATCGGTACCAACACGCTCGAGAATAATGGGGTGACGGTGGAGACCGCCGATCGCAGGGAAGGCGCCGGCTGTGCCAACTTCAGAGTCAGCGAGTCCGACTGGATGATCATCGACGATGCCGACCTGGCGCCGAACTTCCCGACCAAGTCCGGTGATGTCACTCCGGACATCTCCATCTGTTTTTGGATGAAGCCCCGGGCCTTCCCGTTCGGAAGCACCATGATCTGCAAGTACCTCGTGGCCACCGACGACAGGTCGTGGAGGCTGGTCCTCGGGAGCGCCGTCACCGGAAATCTGAAAGTGGCGCTGGGCATCGGCAGCGGCAACAATTTCAAGGAATATAACTTCAACGCACCCGATCAACAGTTGGTCAAGGACCGCTGGTACCATGTGGCCTTCACCTATCAAGACGCCGACCGGAGCTATCACGTGAGGGTGTGGGACGGCACGACCGCCGTGCTGGTCTACGACGCCACCGGCATAACCACGTCCCACATGGCTGTAACCGATGCTCCGCTGGTCCTGGGCAGCGCGCCGCTGCTGTCGGAATACTACGATGGTTTGCTGGATGAGGTTGTCGTGTTCAGTGATGTCCTGACCACCGCGGAAATCGACCAGATTCGACAGGGAATCTACGTCAAGACCCCATAAGTGCACGACTTCGTGCCGGCGGAAGACCTCCGAACCGTGTAGGGGCGAGTGATTATTCGCCCCCGGCGGATGGGCAGGATGGGGTTTTTGGCGGGCGCACGGAGTCTTGCACGGCGCGGCTGAGTTTCGCTGTCCCGGCGGCGTGGTTCATACCGAACTGCCGGGACAGCGCTTTCTGGAGCTATCGGACCCGGACAGAGCCGCTCGTGGTCCGGGCGGAGATGCTGCCGGTGCCCTCGCTGATAAAGCCGCTGATCTGCCGCTTGCTGATCCTGCCCTTGATGGTCACGGGCAGGTCCGTCTCGACGGAGCCGCTGCCCGTCGACATTTCCAGCCGGCCGGCAAAGCCCTTCGGTGTGACCACGTGGACGCTGCCCGAGCCGGAGCTCATGTCGGCGACGACATCGCTCGGTGCCGTCGGCAGGAAGGTTACTGTGATGTTGCCGCTGACCGATTCGGCGCTGAGCCGCGCGCAGGCGACGGATTCGGCTTTCACACTGCCGCTGCTGCTGTGGAGGTTTATCGTTTTCGCCTGGGCATCGGTGAGCACGACGCCGCCGCTGGCCGAGCTGGCGCGGATCGAGCCAGCCTCGACGTTGCTTGCCACCGCCGATCCGGAGGAGGAGTGCAACTCACAGGCGCCCAGGTTCGATGCGTCCGAGAGCCGCACGCCGCCGCTGGCCGTATCGAGATAGGCATCGCCGCCTTCGACCTTCTCACAACGGACCGACCCGCTGGCCGAATGCGCTTTGACGTTCCCCTCCAGGCCGGCGACGTGGATCGAGCCCGAGGCACTGTCGCACTCGATGCTTGCCCGTCGCGGCACGGCGATCTGATAGCTGATACTGACGGAGCGGTTATCGTGCAGGACCGGCACATCTGCCTTGACCGCGAGTCTGTTTGCCGCCTCCTCGAAGCGAATCTCCACCTGCTCGGCCAAGTCCCGGGCCTCTTCCTCGGTGGCGGCACGGGCCTGGATCGTGGCGACCACCTGCGCCTCATCCGTCTCGTCGCCCTTCGCATCTATCGAGCCGCTCGGCGTCGAGACGGCCAGTGTCGTTCCCGGCTGCATGCCATGCTGAAGCTCGACCCTCCTTTCGAACTTGACTCGCGAGTCCCACTCGCCGTCAAGGGTGCAGCCCCCAACGAACAGCAGCACGGCGGCCGCAACGACGCTGTGCGTGACGAATTCTCTCGATTTCATAGTTCTCCGTCTCCTGTTCTTGCACTTTCTGTCTTCGCGACCGAATGTCCGCGCAGCCGAGGGCCTGCGTATCCGCCGACCTGTACCGGGCAGCGTCATACACACGTGTGGTCGCGCGCTGAACCAGTCTATTGCAGAAATCATCCATGTTCCACTGGGTTTTGCGGCAATCGGCATGGGATGCGGCTGCCCCGGCGACGGTCCGGACAGTTCCGCAGGACCGAACTGGGGCGGCACGGCCCGCGTGCTGCCGGCGGCCTCCGCCGACGCGCAGCACCGCGAATCGGAGACCCTGCGTTCCTGATATCTGTCATCCGCGCGCTGCCCCGGCCGGTTGCAGAGCGTCGATCTTGGCCGCCAGGATGAAGTCGTTCTCGTGCAGGCCGTCGATCTTGTGCGTCCACAGTTGGACCCTGACCTTGCCGTAGGTCAGATAGATGTCCGGGTGATGCCCCTCCTGCTCCGCCAGTTCGCCGATCGCGACGCTCTTGCTCACACCGGTGATCCTACGACCGGACCGGCAGCGAGAGAATACACAAATGCCCCGTTCTGGCCCTTCCGAAGGCTGAGAGCCGGGCCAGGGAAGCCTGGGCTCTCAGATACGTACACGCATTCATCTGTTCACACCTGTTCATCCGAGCCTGGTCATCCTGCGGGCGTACCGCCGGGCGAGATCTAGCGGGACGATGCCGGCGACGCCGAACGAGCAGTCGATCAATTGCCAGAAGAAGGGGATGCCGCGGATGGGGCCGAAGAACAAGGCCCACGGGATGACGAGCACGCACGCGATCATGCCGAAATTGATTACCCAGAGGTTCCGCACGGGATCGCGCAGGGGGCCGAGAAACGCAATAGCGATGACGATGTGGCCGAAGGCCAGCCAATCGGTGCCATAGAGAATGAACGGGTAGTCCTGACTCGTCCCCGTGACGCCGCGATGGACGCGGGAGATCCAGGCGGCCAGTGCGGGCCACCAGGTTCCAAGTCGTGAGCCTTCCCCGAGCAACCTTTGGAGAAAACCGACCTCCGCCTTGAGTGGAATCGCTGAGAGCCCCGAAGCCACCAGCCCGATTACAAAGAGCATCAGCCAGACACGGGCCCACCGCAATAGCCGTCGTTTATCGCTCATATCTGCTCCTCTACATCCGTCGCTCCGGGCACCGGCCAGAAAACGTGGTCCCCGCCGAACACGTCGTCCCAGTCACAATGAGTTCCGGCGTCATCGACGAAATCCTCCCCCACGCTGTACAAGGTGAAATCACCGTCAACGACTCTGTAGATCAACGGCGCGCCACTGTACGGGTCCAGCGGGACCTTGGACAACAGGCCGGCATCGACCAGTTGCCTGAGCGACTCCGGCAGCCGGCCTTCCTGGGCTTTATACAGATGGACGGCCAGTGTGGTTACCATCGCCGGGCCGGATGCTCGGCCGCGCCAGCCCACTCGAATGCACTGGGCGGTTGCCGCAACGTCGTCACTAAGATAGTAATTGCCCGCCGACAACTCGCTCAATTCCTCCTCATAGCTGGTCTCCCTGGTGTACAGCTCCCACGGTGTTTGCCTGGCAAGCTCCTTTACAAATGCGTGGCATACTTCAAATAGCCGAACGGTCTCCTGCCGACTCGGATGGGTCAGGCAGATCCGGATGGCGTCAGGGCATTACGATACATCGCTGTCGGGACTCCATCTACGTTTTACAGGGCGCGCGTGGACTCCAGACGCGGTCTATCGCGTTTGGGAACCCTGCCGCGAGAGAAAAGGTCTACGGCCGTTACTATGAACCTATCGTAATCCGGGCAGGCCGGCGAAGGCAAATGAAAAGTACTCCTTCTGGCGTCCGGAGGTGTGGTCGGTGTAGTAGGGTGCGTATCACGTACCGTACAGCTCAGTTCGCCGTGTAGGTGTATTGTTGCCGTTGCGGTTCGGCGGGGGCGTACTCGGGGCCGTATTTCGCCGCCGCTTCCTGGCGGATGGTGTCCATGTAGCGTGCGAAATGGATCTCGGGTGTGACCCGTTTCGCGGGTTTGTCTCCGTAGACCACGCTCAGAATCTTGCCCCTTTCCCATTCGCGCGGCTCGATCTCGAGCGTCACTTTGAACCCGTACTTTGCCAGGACATCGAGATTCGGAACGGGATACGACACCGGCTCGGCATCGGGACATTCGGAGACACCCGGCACGAGCGTCGGCGTGACGTACCCGTCGTCCAGCCCGATATCGAAGTTCCGCTTCTTGATGTCCACAAAGAACACGAAATTGCCGGTGTACCAGTCGCCTTTGACGGACTCGCTCGCCCGCTTTGCCACCTTGGCCGACTGGATGCCCAGTTTCCGCATTTCCTGATCCAGCGCGATGGTCACAGCCTGGTTGTAGGAGTGCTCCGGGTCCTGGAGGGCCCGTACGGCGATGATCGTGCCGAGCAGATTCGAGAAGGAATCCTCCCAACTGAACGCCGAAGGATACTCGGTGGGCAACCCGATGCACTTGTAGCCGTACCACGTGATGATCTCATGCCAAGTGGTCATCGTAAAGGTCAGATACGGCCCCAGCGCGAAGGCGATCTCTCGAGCGATCTCACTGCGCCGCTCTTTGGGGAGGTCGTTCCAGTTCTCGGGGTAATGAATCCGAAGGTACTCTCGGGAGCGATCCACCGCGAGTTTGTAGGAGAATTCAGAGTCGTTCTTCATCAGATGCCGGTAGGTCCTGGCAGTCAGGTGGGCGGTCCAGTCTGCGGCGATCCGCAGATGAATGATATCGACATGACCCGCCTTGCAGGTATACACAATCCCGTTCTTTTCGAAGGGGTGCCAATAGTAGCCGTGCGTTCCCAGCTTCCGGCCGAGGAACGGCGTGCCCACGATCGCGGCCGGATAGGCCCCATAGCGAATCCGAGGGGGACCGTTGAACCCATCATAGACGATCTCACTTGCCGGGCCCGACATGGCGTTGTCCGGCAGTACCTGGCATCCGGCCGCTACGAGCGCCAACAAAAGCAGGCCGGACAATGGCCGTTTGTGGAGGATGTTGTTTTTCATCGCTAAAACTCCTCTGGGCATAAGCAGGGAGCGAGGGCTCCCAAACGCCCCGACGCGCAGCGGCGCTCCGCGCCGAGGGTGCTGCGTTTGAGCGCCCCGAATGATGATTCTGATTTGCCCCACGCGCCGCGTCGAAGCCCGCCGCCTCGCTGCGAAGCCCGGTTGTTTTCTGGGATGTTTCCATAAATGCACCTACGCCCTTGGTGCAACCTTGCCGCCCGGCTTTTGCCGTAATCGTCTTGCGTAATAGTCCTAAGAAATGATGATCCGGAATCGGAACGTGGGGTAGGGGGATTTACGGAGGGCGCGCCATCACGGGCGTTTCCCGGAGTGCGAGAAGATGAAATGGTGGTTCTCGAAGAATCGAAAGGCCGCCCGCGAGACCGTGGCGAGGTCGACGTCGAGGTGCTTGACGGCGTCTTTGGGGGAGCCCACCCACCGAGAGACACAGTCGACCTTCTTGCCGGCCGACAGCAGTTTCACGACGACGTCGTAGAACTGCTTCGTGGCCTCGATTTCCTCCGGCTCTTCGGGATACCAGTCCTCGGGCGCGGCGAAGCCGAGGTGGACGGCAGACAGGTGACGAAACGTGCAGCTACAGGCCGACTTGACCCCCACGAACCACTTGCGTGGATACCGCAGCACCTCCGCGGCGCCGGATTCGCAATGGCTCAGGTCCCTCTGGAAAACGACATAGGGAGGGACACTATCCGCGGAGAGGTCCTTGTCAGCCGTCGTCGATAGTAAGACGCAGTAACACATAGCGGTGCCATTTTCCTGCCTGCCAGGCAAAAAAGCAATACGGCACATCAAATATCCAACCGAAAACAGCCGGACGTGCGGCTGAGCGATCCCTTCACTCTGCTGGACCTGCGTGGCGCCCTCTATCAAATCCAAGCGGGCCCCGATGAACTCCTGCTCTCCGGCGACGAGGCCCGCAGGATCGAATGGCTCGGCTGCTGTGACTACGAGGTGGAGATATCGCCGCAGGACGCACCCATCAGTCAGGTCATCCTGTTTCCCATGTGCGAGGCCGAGTCCCAGGGCATGGAGGACATGCGGCTCGTGCGTTTCACGGATGACGACGGCTCGCTGCGCTACTACGGCACGTACACGGCCTTCAACGGCCGGCAGACCCGCACCCAGCTTGTCGATATGCCGACGCCGAACCTCGCGTACATCCGCAGCCTGCAGGGCCGTTGCGTCACGAACAAGGGCCTGGCCCTGTTCCCCCGTAAAGTCCGAGGCCGTTACCTGATGAGCGGCCGCATTGACGGCGAGAACCTGTACGTCCTGAAATCCGACAACGTTCGCGTCTGGGACGAGGCGGTCCTGGTCCAGGAGCCCAGATTCACCTGGGAGTTCGTCCAGATCGGCAACTGCGGCTCGCCCATCGAGACCGAGGCGGGCTGGCTGCTCCTGACGCACGGCGTCGGCCCGATGCGTCGCTACTGCATCGGCGCCGCACTGCTGGACCTCGAAGACCCGACGAAGCTAATCGGCCGGCTCGAGGAACCGCTGCTGGCACCCGCGCCGGACGAACGCCGTGGCTACGTGCCCAACGTGGTCTACTCCTGCGGCGGCCTGGTCCACAACGGGCTTCTCGTCCTCCCCTACGGTATCAGCGACGCGGCCACCGGCTTCGCGACGGTCCCGCTCAACGACCTGTTAGCCCGGCTTTGCTGACCTTGTGTACGGCCAAGCTTTGTGGCACAAGAGGCGGTATTTGTCATGCTGAACGGCGTGAAGCACCTGGCCCGATTGTGAGAGGTCTGTACCGCCTGTGAACGAAGCCTCCCACGCTGTGCCCAGATCCGTCGCTACGCTGAGGATGACAGAGCCCGGGAGAATTACCAGCTCTCATGCATTTCGAGCCATACCACGAAGCTCAGCTACACACGCTGATCGGCTCTTTCCGTTTGGCAAACCGGCGCGGACGCGGTATGCTGGTTCGATGCCGGATTAAGGAGCGAATTCGTCCCTGCGGTTCGCGTTATGATCGAGTTTTCGTGCATCTATTGCGGACAGCCCGTCCGGGCCGGAGAGAAGCTGGCCCGTAAGAGAATCCTGTGCCCCACCTGCGGGCACTCCATCGTGGTGCGCAAGAAGAAACCCGGCGCCGCCCTGGAATCCGCTCGGCGCGAGAAGGGCGAAGACGCGCAGAAAGACGCCGGCCATTGGGCGGACCGAAACGATGAGGAGATTGTCGACGGATTACTCGTCCCCACCCTGACAAAGCAGGAGCGACGGACGCGGGCCGTCAAGAAGCTGCTCTCGCCTTTGCTGCCGCGGTACGATGACCTGACGCTCTTCGCCCTGGGCCTGACGTTCGTGCTCCTGTGGTTGGTCAACGCCGACCTGCGCCGCGACCTTGTCAAAGCCTTCTCCTGGGATTTCCCCGGCGATCTCACGGCCCTGCTGGCCGTGGCCCTGGTTGGAATGGGCGTCTCCCTCATCAATGTCTTCTGGAGGAGGGACAAATCCGATTTCGAGCGATTCGCGATGCTGATCTTCGCCGTGCTGGTCACGGCCGGCACGGGTGTCTACTCAGGCTGGATCATGCAGCAGAGCGCCAAAGGCTGGCTGCTGGTCTTTCCCGCGTGGAATATCCTCAACGGCGGCCTCCTGCTGCTGCTGTTTCGCTTCGGCGTCGTCGACACCGACTGCATCATCGACAGGAGGGTGACCTTCGCCCAGGTCATCGTCACCGTGATCTCGGCCACGGTCCTGCTGCTGGTCTGCCAGTGCTACTTCGAGCTGCACTGGTCGGTCACATTCTCCATTGCCGTGGCCTACACGATGAGCCTGCACAACGCCCTCCGCGACGTCTTCGGC
>JABAOC010003103.1_pt1 | contig 36819 bp, 28 predicted proteins | sample 7062161 | NCBI WGS metagenome assembly JABAOC01 (sample SAMN14538625, study PRJNA623070) | marine sediment metagenome | biome: marine biome [ENVO:00000428]; feature: marine pelagic biome [ENVO:01000023]; material: deep marine sediment [ENVO:00002113] | place: India: Gulf of Khambhat ... | reverse complement strand
GATGGCATCGGTATAAATACTCCCATAACGGAGCGATTACATATGATTTTATTCCATCATTTATGTGGGGCTAATGAATCCTTTTAAAGATTTTGAACTTTTGATAGGTTATTCCATTCTGAGCAATTAAATACAAATGTAATGTGTCTAAAGATGTAAAGATGTATTAACAAATAATATTTTCCTTACCAGATGCATCACCGCCATCCGAGGATTTATCAAACATAATTCCCAGCGGACCTGACCAACTGTTGTAGGCTTCTCCATTTGGTCCAACTGCTGAAACAGCACCTTCAATAGTGTTATAGCTATCACGACAATCGCCGCCTTTATCGCTAATCCTGATCGGTTTTGACCAGCCGTCGGGAGTCGAGTGAGAAAGAATAATCCGTGTACTATTATGAGGAACTGAACTTCCGTAACGATCAAATTCAGTCCATGCTATATATATTCTATTTCTGAATTGTGAATTTGTCAGATCAAAAGCCAGCCATTCTTTTTCCTGATCTTTTGGAGGATTTAATCCAATACCTTCACCTCTATTCCAATTCCTGCCCCCATTAAAAGATTTCTGAACCACGATCCGATCCAGCCAATCTCCCTCTGAAGAAGGAGGATTTGAGAGATGTCCATAAAGTAATTTGCCATCGGCATCAAAAACGACACATGGATCGCTCCATAAACCATATTATGAAGTGAGACGTCCTTCTGTCCATGTCCATCCACCATCAAAAGAATAATAGTAATAATTTTATATAATTGATTATTCAAATGCTTTTTGTTGAATAAAACTTAAATGGTCTAAATCAACGATGTCATTAATTTTTAAAAAATAATCGAAAAATGCAAGCACATTTTTCTTTTGCTTAGAGATCATTCAAAAAATTTTCTCTTGACATTATTAAAAATAATCAATATTATTGGATATGAGTTCAATATCAAAAATATTAAAATTATCGATTAAAGAAGGGTTAATAGAAAATGACGAAAAGATTGTCTCGAAGAAGGTTTCTAAAAGGAATAACCGGAGCTGGTGTTACTCTTATCTCTTTTCCATTGATTAAAAGTAATGGATTATTTAGAAACAAGGAGGAAAAAATTCCAATCATACTGTGCAGCAGAGGAGAAGACTGGGGTAAGAAAGTAAATCAACCCGGATGGGACATATTATCTCAAGGAGGTCATATTCTTGATGCAGTTGAAAAAAGCGCCAATGTAACCGAGTTAGACCCAGAAGATATGTCAGTAGGCTTTGGCGGTTTGCCAAATGAAGATGGAATCGTAGAATTGGATGCTTCAATTATGTACGGTCCAACTCATAACTGCGGCTCGGTAGCTTCATTGCGTCATATAAAAAATCCTTCTTCAGTAGCAAGATTGGTGATGGAACGAACCGACCATATTATGTTGGTTGGGAGCGGCGCATTGAGATTCGCTCTGGCACATGGTTTTAAGAAAGAAAATTTATTAACCGAAAAGGCTCGCGTGGCATGGTTAAGATGGAAAGAAAATCTAAACGACCACGATGACTGGTTACCACCCGAAGACAATAAATATGAAATGAAAGAACGTCCTACTGGAACGATAAATGTACTTGCAATTGACGCAAATGGAGATATTGCTGGTATTACAACTACAAGTGGCTTGGGTTTTAAAATTTCCGGACGTGTTGGTGATTCGCCAATTATCGGTGCTGGGTTGTATGTTGATAATGAAGTTGGAGCCGCGGGCGCCACTGGCAGGGGTGAAGAGGTTATCCGAACTTGCGGTAGTTTTTTTGTTGTAGAAATGATGCGCCAGGGGATAAATCCCCAACAGGCATGTGAAACTGCTTGTAAAAGAATTGTTGATGTAAATGGTGGCGTTGAGAATATTAGGAAGAATAGAATCAATGATAAATTTATTGCCGTGAATAAGCATGGAGAGGTCGGTTGTGCCTCCATTATTGGGTCAAGCAAACGTATGCCTAGACTCTCTTATATTAATAAAACAGGTTTTCATGTTTATGATGGTTCAATAATGGTAGAAATAAAATAATGGTTGTGACTTCGAAATCTTTAAAAATTTCTATTTGTCAAAATAAAGATTTTTGATTTAAAAATTTCTTGCATAATAGAATTTTTATTGTTAAATTCAGCAGTGTTTTTTTTGTTTTTATTTTCAGCACCATTTGCACTTATACCTGATTTTATCGGGAAAAATTTAAAATCTAATAATAAAACTAGCGAATGGATCAATATCTTGATGCCAGACTAAAAATGGTCTCAGACCAACTGGTCCGAAGGGGGATTGAAGATCAGAAGGTTCTTGAAGCCATGCGAAAGGTAGAACGGCATCTCTTTGTAGACGAGAAATACTGGGATAAGGCGTACGATGATACGCCACTCTCTATTGCTTGTTCTCAAACAATTTCACAACCTTATATGGTCGCTCTAATGACCGAGCTTATCGATCCGGATGAAGATAAAACTGTTCTTGAAATTGGGACTGGTTCTGGATATCAAACAGCGATTTTAGCTGAGCTCTGTAAACGGGTCTATTCAATTGAGCGACATAATGAATTGGCGGAGCAAGCGGAAAATTTATTAAATGAATTAGGGTACCAAAATGTAGAGATTAAAACTGGCGATGGGACTCTAGGATGGTCAGAGAAAGCACCGTTTGATGCAATTATTGTTACGGCTGGATCACCAGATGTGCCAGAAGTTTTGGTTAACCAGCTTGTTGAGTGTGGTAATTTGGTAATTCCTATCGGTACCCAGTTTCGGCAAAATTTAGAATTAGTTCAAAAACGAGGCGATTCATATATTAAAAAAACAATTTGTGGTTGCATCTTTGTACCTTTAATCGGCAAAGGAGGTTGGGCGGAGTGAGCACTGACTTGACTAAGATCGACACCGGCGTGGCGGAAAGAAATGAGAAAGTAACTTTTATTCGAAAATTATATGATTGGGTTCTTCACTGGGCGGAGACACCTTATGGTTCATTGGCTTTAATACTTCTGGCTTTTGCAGAGTCATCATTTTTTCCAGTTCCACCAGATGTACTTTTAATTGCTTTAGCCATATCTATTCCTAAAAGGTCTTATTTCTATGCATTGGAAACAACGGCTGCATCGGTTACCGGGGGAATGCTAGGATATTATATCGGTATGGCCTTAATGGATATCATTGGATGGAAAATTATCGATTTCTATAACACCCGAGAGTTATTTACGGAACTATTTAAAACTTTTAATGAATATAATTTCTGGGCCGTTTTAATTGCAGCCATCACGCCAATTCCTTATAAGGTTTTTACTATTTCGGCTGGAGCTGCAAATGCCAATTTTGGAGTATTTATGTTAGCCTCTATTATTGGACGGTCAATTCGATTTTTCGCCGTGGGAACTATGATTTATATTTTTGGTGAAAAAATAAGAAGTTTTATCGATAAATATTTTAATTGGTTGTCCATTTTATTTGTGATTTTATTAATCGGAGGTTTTCTACTTATTAAATATGTATTTTAGTAATTGTGTAATTCGGGGCGTAGCGCAGTTCGGTCAGCGCGCCTGCTTCGGGAGTAGGAGGTCGGAGGTTCAAATCCTCTCGCCCCGACTATAGTTGTTAAAAAGTATTTTTTGGGTCCTGCCTCATATTTTTAGTTGAATTGCACCGACCTTTTTAATATCTTTTAAACATGAAACACAACAAAGTCCTATTAATTAATCCCTGGATTTATGATTTTGCAGCTTACGATTTCTGGATCAAGCCAGTTGGACTATTATCCATTGGTCATTACCTGGAAAAATACGGGTATCAAATCTTTTTGATCGATTGTTTGGATCGATTTCATCCATTGAATCCAGACCAGAAGAAAAAGAAATATGGGACTGGTAAATTTATTCGGACACAGGTTGAAAAACCAATAATTCTGAACCATGTTCCGAGAAAATATTGTCGTTATGGAATGCCCTTAGAAGCTTTTATGCAAGCGCTAGGTCAGATACCCGAACCTGACGTAATATTAGTGACTTCCGGAATGACTTATTGGTATCAAGGTCCACAGTTTGCCATTCAAATCTTAAGAGAAAAATTTCCTGATGTCCCCGTTGTGCTCGGTGGAATTTATGCAACGCTATGCTATGAGCATGCTGTCCATACTTCAGGTGCTGATTATGTTATTAAGGGACCAGGAGAAATTTCCGCTTTGAGGTTAGTTGACTTTTTAACAGGAAATCAAAATGATGTTGATGAGAACGTAAAGCCATTTCCGCAGCCTGATTATCGTCATTACCAAAAATTAGTTTCAGTCCCTATTATCACATCCTTAGGTTGCCCATACCGTTGTTCTTTTTGTGCTTCTCATTTACTTTCGGGTGAATTCAGGCAGAGAAATCCCCATGAAGTTGTTGATGAAATCACACATTTTTATCACAAACGACATGTCCGCCATTTCGCATTTTTTGATGATGCCTTGTTGATTAATCAAGAACAACATGTATCTGTTATCCTTGATAGCATGATTGAAAAGCGGCTCAATATTAGCTTCCATACACCAAATGGGATTCATGCGCGGCATATTACAAAAGCATTAGCAGAAAAAATGTTTAAAACCAATTTCAAAACAATGCGATTAAGCTACGAAACCTCTAATAAAGCTCGTCAGCAGGAAATGAGACTTAAAGTGACGGATGACAGTTTGGCAAATGCAATTGATTGTCTAGAAGCGGGAGGATTCCGTCGCCAGGATTTAGATGTCTATGTGATTATGGGGCTGCCGGAACAAACTTCTGAAGAAGTAGTGAACAGTATGTTATTTGTAGCCAGTTTAGGTGCGAAAGTCAGATTAACTTCGTTTTCGCCTATTCCAGGCACAAATGATTGGAAGAAATCTGTTGAATTGTACCACATGCCCCCCAATATTGATCCGTTATTAACAAATAATTCAATATTTCCTTTAAATAGGAGAGATTTTAAGTACAATATGTTCCAACAATTGAAAAATTTATCTAAAGTATTAAATTATGGATTGGATCACGGCATTAATTTTTTTAATAAATCAGATTTAGCACAAATTGTTTCACAAACTCTTACCTACACTTAAAATTTTGTTACAAAGATATCAAATTTTAGTAGGTATTTTTGATTTACAAAAGTTAATAGGAGGGAGGCTCCCATGAATTCCGATTTCCCTTTTTCCGAATCACTAATTATTTACATTGGATTGGCGACTGTTTTTCTTGGCTTGATTATGTTTATTGTACTGATATATCAAGCCTTACGACGATCCTTTGGAAAAAAAGAGGAGGATAAGAAAGAAGTTTCCCCAGGATGTTTCACCCAGTTATTCAAAATTTTATTTATTTTTTTATTAATTTCACTTGGTTTTGCAATTATGTTCTTTGGAGCATTTATACAATCGCTTACTACATTCACAAAAAAAGAATTGGTAGCAGAAGTTCGTTGTGAAGAGATTAGTAATGTAAACAATTATTCGATGCGATTGATTCTTAATGAGAAAAAAGGAAGAAGTGCGAACATTCCACAGGAATTTTTGTTAAACGGGGATCAGTGGTTCATACGAGGAGACATTATTAAATGGGATGATTGGGTTAATTTCTTTGGTCTTCATACGATGTACAAAGTGACACGCATTGGAGGGTATTTTACTAATCCAAAAGAAGAAAGCGAGTTAAAACCAACTCATTATAGTTTGGTACCCGAGGAAGAGACTCCAACATGGAGATGGTTGTATCGATATGGATATAAGTTACCATTCATTAGCGACGTTTATGGAAATAGTGCTTATAAATACCCGGAAACAAATAAAATCTTCAAGGTTTATGTGAACAGATCGGGCTTTTCGATTGAAACTGAAGACAAACTATAAAATGAATTAATTTTTTAAATTATAGAATAACTATCTTAATTTAAAACATGTTGAAGAACTTTTAACTTAAGGAGGACTGAATATGATTAAAAAATTGGCAATCATTATAATTATTCCGGTAGTAATGAGTTGTAGCTCAAATAAAGACAATTCATTGAACAAAGAAGTGATAAAGAGCCCAAATGCACCCGAAGCTATTGGACCTTATAGCCAAGCTATTAAAGTAGCAAATACGCTTTATTGTTCGGGGCAGATCGCAATAAATCCTGAAACGGGTGAACTTGTAAATGGCACAATTGAGGATGAGACCAGGCAAGTTTTGGAGAATCTCGGCGCTGTCTTAAAAGAGGCAGGAATGGATTATTCGGACGTTGTTCGTGCCACGGTTTATATGTCTGATATGGAAAATTATGGGCGGATAAATGCGATTTACGGGAAATATTTTACAAAAAAGCCACCGGCCCGCGCCGCGGTTCAAGTTGCTAATTTACCAAAATATGTTAATGTTGAAATCTCTTGTATTGCTGTAAAAAGCAATCGAAACAACGAAAATTAAATTACAAAGAGAATGGAGGGCCAAAATGCGAAAAATAATATTTTGGGCAGGTCTAATAATTCTTGTCTTAATCTTATTCAACTTAGAAGTAAAGGTGCAAGAGAAATCAGTATCAAAAACTAATATGAAAAAGGAGCAAAAAATGAAAGTAGAAAATATTCATTGGTTGGGGCATGATGCCTTTTGGATTGAGGATCAGGGCAAACAGATTTATATTGATCCCTGGAAATTATCTGCAAATGCAATAAAAGCTGATTATATATTTGTTACCCATAGTCATTATGACCATTTCTCGAAAGAGGATATTGCAAAGATAAGTAAAGAATCGACAAAAATATTTGGCACTGCTGATGTAGTAAAAGAAGTAGGGAAAAATGCCACAGCAATCGGTCCAAATCAGGAGTTGACTGTTGATCAACTTAAAATCAAAGCAATTCCGGCTTACAATATCGCTAAAAAGTTTCACCCGAAAGATAAAAATTGGGTTGGATTTATTATCACGCTTTCTGATGGAACGACAATCTATCATGCTGGTGATACGGATTTTATCCCGGAAATGAAATCGCTTAAAGTGGATATCGCTTTATTGCCTGTGAGCGGAACCTATGTAATGACAGCCGATGAGGCAATTGAAGCCGCCAATACATTTAAGCCCCAAATAGCCATCCCCATGCATTTTGGTGAAATAGTTGGCAGTGAAAAAGATGCCGCAAAATTTAAGGCAGGTTTTAAAGGTGAAACTGTGATTAAAAATCAAATTACAATTTTTTAATCGGTTCTTGACAAATTATAGAATTATCACTATATTTCTAAAACAGAGAAAAAAAGAGGAATTATAAGAAACATGTTAAAAGCGGTTAAAATTTTATTGCTGTCTCTCATCATTATTTCGATTACGGTGGTAATCTATAATCAATTTAATCAACCTCAAAAACTCATTGAATTGCCTGATTTACCTGAAGAAGTCGCTCCTCCACTCAAAACAGTTAAGATATTTGGCATCATAAAAAAAGGGGAGACTTTATCTGCTTTATTATCCAAAAATGGAATATCTCAAACGCATATCTATCCCATTATTGAATCATTTAAGAAAATCTATTCTGTTCGAAAATTAAAGCCGGGTGAAAGCTATGAAATTGAGACTGATAGTTCAGGAAATTTGGTTACCTTTTCTTATTCACCTAAAATTGAAAAAAAATATTGCATTTATGCAAGAAGGAACGGCGAATATCTGGCCCAAGAAAAAAATATTGAGTTATTAACAAAACTTAAGTATCTGAGTGGTAATATTCAAACAACACTTTACGACGCAGTACTTGAAGCACGGGAAACACCCGAGCTTTTATTTTCGTTTACTGATATTTTTCAATGGGACATTGATTTTTTTATCGATCCGAGAATCGGCGATCGTTTTAACATTATTTATGAAAAATTATACTTACCGGAGACTGAAGAATTCATCAAGTATGGAAAAATTCTTACCGCGCAATATATTTCAAGTAGTGATACACTCACTGCCATTTACTTCGATAATAAGCCAGATGATGATGGATATTACGATTTAAATGGAGTTTCTTTTCAAAAAACATTTCTTAAATCACCGCTAAATTATCGACGGATTAGTTCTTATTTTTCATATTCACGTCGGCATCCAATACTGAAAAAATATCATCCCCATTATGGTATCGACTATGCTGCTCCAAAAGGTACACCTGTTTCCGCAGCAGCAGATGGTGTTGTTGTTGACAAAGGTTTTGATCGAAGCATCGGTAATTTTATTAAGTTACGTCATAAAAATGCCAGGTTTGTAACCCTCTATGGACATCTTAATCGATTTGGTTCGGGTATTAAACAGGGCATACGAGTAACACAAAAACAGGTCATTGGTTATGTTGGAAGTACGGGTTTAGCCACTGGTCCTCATCTCCACTATGCGTTTTATGACAATGGACGTCCAGTTAACCCATTAAAAATAAAAAACACCTCTGCTGATCCAGTTCTTGCTGAAAATCAGCAACGGTTTGATGCTGTGAAAGAATTGATGTTTAGCCATTTAGAACAAATTGATCAAATCAATATGCCATTGATCATGATGACCTCTGCACAAGTTCACTTTAACCGATATACAATTCCTAAAAGATAATATTTAGGGAGAGAGAAGAATTAAATTGATACTCTAAAAAGGTAAGCGATTATAAAAAACAAATAGTTAATTGATTTTACAAAATTATTCTACTTTTTTCGGCCCCTTATTTAAAATGAAATATTTTGTTTTTAATTTCTTAATAGTTTAACTATTAATTTAAAGGAGCAATTTTATGACGAATGGTATTTTTAATATTCCGATTCCTAAAAATGAACCTATTTTGGCCTATGGCCCTGGCAGCCAAGAAAAAAAAGCGCTAAAAGCAAAAATAGCTGAGATGAAAAGTGAAGAGATTGAAATTCCTCTAATAATTGGAAATGAAGAAGTAAGGACCGGTAAAACAGTTGAATGTCGATGCCCTCATGAGACCAAACATTTATTGGGAATTTACCATAAAGCCAGTGAAAAAGAGATAGATCAGGCGATCGAGGCTGCTCTAACTGTTCGGCCATCCTGGGCTTCAATGAGTTGGGAGGCGCGTGCATCAATTTTTCTAAAGGCTGCCGAACTTTTAGCAGGTCCCTATCGTCCGATACTGAATGCAGCGACCATGCTTTGTCAATCAAAGACTATCTTTCAAGCGGAAATTGATTCTGCCTGTGAATTGATTGATTTCTATCGGTTCAATCCCCATTATATGCAACAAATTTATCAACAGCAGCCACAATCTTCAGTGGCGTGTTGGAATTATATTGAGCAACGCCCATTGGAAGGATTTGTATTTGCCGTCACTCCTTTTAATTTTACTTCTATTGCTGGGAATTTACCCACTTCTCCAGCTATGATGGGAAATGTTGTTCTCTGGAAGCCAGCTTCATCGGCAGTTTATACGGCCTATTTTATCATGCAACTGTTAAAAGAAGCCGGATTGCCGGATGGTGTGATTAACTTGGTACCGGGCCCTGGCGCCTCAGTTGGCGATCCTGTGATGGCCAGTCCTTATTTAGCTGGCGTTCATTTTACCGGTTCCACTGAAGTTTTCCAAAATATGTGGAAAACAATTGGAAACAATATCGCTAAATACAAAACTTATCCCAGAATAGTAGGAGAGACAGGAGGGAAAGATTTTATCTTTGCTCATAAAACCGCTGATTCAGATGCATTGACCACGGCCATTATTCGAGGCGCGTTTGAATATCAAGGACAGAAGTGTTCAGCAGCTTCCCGAGCATATATTCCACGAAGCATTTGGTCATACTTAAAAGATAACTTAATTTCTGCTGTAAGAAGAATTCGGATGGGAAGTCCAGAAGATTTCACCAATTTTATGTGTGCAGTAATTGATCGCGCCGCTTTCAGCACAATAACAAACTACATCGACTACGCCAAAACTTCGTCTGAAGGTGAATTCATCATTGGCGGCGATTATGATGACTCCAATGGGTATTTCATAAATCCCACGATTATTTTAACCAGCAATCCCAAATTTAAGCTGATGGAAGAAGAAATATTTGGTCCAGTTTTAACTGTTTATGTATATCCTGATGAGGAATATGAAAAAACACTATATCTTTGTGATGAGACGTCGCCTTACGGACTCACAGGTTCAATCTTTGCAAAGGATCGATTTGCCATTATTCAGGCGGCTGACATTTTAACACATGCTGCAGGTAATTTTTATATCAATGATAAACCGACTGGTGCAGTGGTGGGACAACAACCTTTTGGTGGCAGTCGTGCTTCCGGAACCAATGATAAAGCTGGTAGCATTATCAATCTTCAGAGGTGGGTAACACCAAGAACAATTAAAGAAAATTTCCTCCCACCATTAGATTTTGTTTATCCACACATGAAGGAGAAATAAAGAGAAAAGTGAATAGTGAAAAGTAAAAAGTAAAAAGTAAATCGTGAATGGGAAATAGTTCATAGGAGTTAGTTAAATAGTCGAGCTTTATAAGACAATATGTGCTATGTTTGTACCAAAATATTGTACTGAAAAAAAATAATGAAATTAAACAGATGATAAAAAAAAGGTGCATATCTTACAACGAGTGAAATATGCACCTTATTAAGGGGGTGGGATAAAATAAGTTACCCATTTAGACCTCATAATTTGCTATTTATCAGTATCGATAAAAATTAAAATGTCCAGGTTATTTAATCCCACCGCCTAAATATGGATTCAAAAATGCCTTATGTTTCAGGGCAAAACTTTAATTGCCAGATCAGGATAGTCGATTCGATTAAATTGAACATTGGCTTGTTCAAATAGACTCATGACCAAATTAAAATCATCTGGATACTCTCCACATGTAACCACTCTTTTAATACCAGCGTTTACAATCATTTTTGAACAGATAATACAAGGGCTATGTGTACAGTAAAGTGTCCCTCCATCAATATCGACCCCGTGAACTCCTGCCTGAATGATTGCATTTTGTTCTGCATGGATTGCTCGACAGATTTCATGTCGTTCTCCAGAGCGAATGTTCAATTGATTTCTTAAGCACCCAAGTTTTAAGCAATCCTCGATATTTCTGGCTGCGCCATTATACCCTGTTGTCAAAACATGACGATCTTTAATAATAATTGCCCCAACATGATGTCTTAAACATGTTGATCTTTCAGCAACTAAAAAAGCCATCTTAAGAAAATATACATCCCAAGACGGTCGAACTCGTTTTTCAAGTTGAATGATGATTTCAGCCACCTTTTTTCTTAATTCTTCAAAATTGCCATCGTTATTGATTTTAAATTCCGACTGTTCGATACAGGCAATAATATTTTGATGATTTGTATTTAAACTTTTTTCTCTATTCTCCATTTCAATAAAATCATTTAAACTATCAACATTTTCAATGCGGTTTCTGGATTTTGCTCTTCGATATCGAAGATTTACTGGAGCATCAACTGCGATGAGAAAGAAATTATTCAACTGTTGCAACGATTGGACCTCAGATGGATTGCGGATACTGTCAATAACAGTGTTGTTTGAGGATATTTTTGTCTTTACCCTATCAGCTAATACTGATGAACCATATTTTCTTCGAAGTTCATTTCCCATATTGATTAAATTTTCACGAGTAGGTTTTAGACCTAAATGGGAAAGTTCCTCTCGAAGAATATCTGAAAGTGAGTAATGCTCAAAATTTTTTGAAATAAGATAGTTTACGATTGTTGTTTTTCCGGCCGCATTTGTCCCTGTCAATCCTATAATCATATCATCTTCTCTTTAAAAATAAAAAAATTGCAGTGATAAATTCATATCGCATAACATATAAAAAAATCTTTGATCAGTCAAGTAAATTTTTTCGACTAACCAGTCTTTTTTTTAACTTACACTCTGAGATTCCTAAACTTAATGTTATTTATTAACCGTTCATAATTAAATCTGTGAGCCAGACAGTTTGATAATAAATTTTATTATTGCAATAACTCTTTATTTGGAATAGTTGTTGTACCTACATCATACAATTTTATCCTTGTTTTTTCTATATTTGTTATAGTGATGTTCTATAATTTATGAAAATTAAATAGATAAAGCTGCATCATATTCATATATTCCTTCTTTAAAAACTGGGGGGATAGGGAAGAAGAATGTTTTTGAATGAGACACAAGAAAAGCACCAAACCTCAGAAATTTCATGATGGACTTAAGACTTCACACATTGATTCTATTTCCAATAAACTCAACCAAAATAAAATAGATGAAACGTGAAAGGAGCATCTGTGAAAATTAAATTATCCTTATTTGTAATTTGCTCTCTGTTGATCGCATGTTCTTCTAGGCGCTATCTGGCTGCTGATCGTTACTTGAAACAAAATGATTATCAAAGTGCTCTTGGAGAATACATCCAAATTGCTAAAATGGGCGGTTCATTATCCATGTCTCGTGATATTCGAGCATTAACAGGTGCCATGGTTTCTTATTATAATCTTAGTAAATATAGACACTCATTTGCGATTAGCAAGCGAATTTTATCCTTAGATAAATATAATAGTGCAGCCATTTTTTATGCTGGAATGAATTTAGTAATGATGAACAAACAAGTCTTGGCAAAAAAAGTATTTCGTTATTATACTGTGTTGTCTCGTTTTGATCCATATTGCAAATTTATTAAAGCTAAATATAATGATCTTGTTCAGAATGAAATGGAAAAAAGAGCCCAAATGGCGATTAAAATGGAGGCTAATATTAGTCAGGATCAGATTGATGATAATACCATAGCTGTTCTATATTTTATGAACGTAGTTGAAGATCCAGAATGGAATTCTCTTAGCAAAGGTCTAGCTGAGATGATGATCACTGACCTGTCACAAATTAAACGCCTAAAAGTACTCGAACGTGTATACTTACAAAAGTTAATCGAAGAAATGCAATTAGGAATGTCAGAATTAGCCGATGAAAGTATGGTGCCTCGGATGGGGCGTCTTTTAAAAGCAAAAACATTAATTAATGGTACGTTTGCGGTAAAATCTGATCAAGACCTCGTTATTACATCCAATCTTATCGATATTTTGTCACAATCCGATTTCCAATCAAATGAATTCAGTGGAGCTCTGAAGGAAATATTTGAACTCGAAAAAAAGATTGTTTTTGCAACAATTAACCAGATGGGGATTCAATTGACGGCTGATGAAAAAAGAAGAATTGGTAAATATGCTACCAAAAATTTTGAAGCTTTTAAAACATATTGTCAAGGATTAGATGCCTATGATATTGGCGATTATGGAACCGCAATGTCTTGTTTTCAACAAGCAATTAAACTTGATCCACATTTTATATTAGCCCAAAATATGTTTGAAATTACAGGCGCGTTAGAAAATATTGAACAGAAGAGAGTTGCCTCTATGCATCTCGAGATTATTGGTTCGAAGGTTCGACCTGGGATGCCGACAATGAACTTAACACAATATAGATTAAATCAACTCTCTCAGAATTTAGATCTCGGGTATTTACCTGGAAATGACTCTCGAAATGGGACCTCGGAACTCCCGCAACAGTTTTGGGATGATAATTGGCGGAATAACGAACCGTTACCAGCGCCACCCACACCTCCTACAATACCGCCAAGCAAATAAATTACTGAGTGTATAAAAACGATGAACTAATTAAACCTCTTGTTTGGAGTAAATCGATGATCAAGAAACATTTTATGTTGATGTTATTCACTTCCTTGTTGTTAAGCAGTTTTGGTTTTACACAAAACAATGAGCCAGTAATAGATACTGTTTTTGTCCAACAACGAGAAGGGACATTCCTCGTTGATATTTATTATAATGTCACTGATAGGGATGGTGATACCTTAATCGTCTACGTCCAGGTATCAAATGACAGTGGAAAAACATTTAACGTACCTGCCATGACTTTTACTGGAGATTATGGTTCTAATATTACTTCTGGAACAGATAAACACATCATTTGGAACGCTGGCGAGGATTACCCAGAACAGTACGGAGAAAATTTCCGAGTGAGATTAACAGCCAGTGATCTTCAACTTGGCCAAGCCGTTTTAATCCCACCGGCAACTTTTTCAATGGGAGATAGCAGTGGTCTATCCGATCAACAACCAAGACATGATGTGTATTTAAATGGTTATGGCATTTCGCATTATGAGGTCACAAATGCTGAATATAAAATCTTCTGTGACATGACAGGTCATCCCTATCCACCTGAAGGGGGGAGCAGTCTACCACCTCAAGGTTATTTTACTGATTATCCCTATTATCCCGTTGTCGGGATAAGCTGGTATGATGCTGTTAAGTATTGTAACTGGCTAAGCCAGCAAAAAGGATATTCTGTGTGTTATGACACAACAGACTGGAGTTATGATCCATCGAAAAATGGATATCATTTGCCCACAGAAGCCCAATGGGAACATGCCGCACGAGGTACGTTGGAGAAGAAGAAATATCCCTGGGGAGATGAAGATCCAGGTACTCGATGCAACTATCAATCGTATCAGGGAATTTTAGTCAATGAAATGGCTAATTTCTCAAGTGGAAGAGGTCCGTTAGCAGTCGGAAAATTTAATCCTAACGGATTCGGACTTTATGATATGGCTGGTAATATTTTGGAATGGTGCAATGACTGGTATAGTAAGGATTATTACGGTCAATCTCCTTCTGAAAATCCATATGGTCCAGTTACTGGCTTTGAAAAGGTGATTCGAGGAGGGGCCTGGAATAGGTCAGAGACTTATCTTCAATGTGCATTTCGTGATAAAGAAACTCCAAATACCAAACTTTTTGATATTGGTTTTCGGATTGCAAGATAGATTTTTTAAACACTTGAACAAAATTTTATGAGGCTAAAATGAAAGCAGCTAAATGGCCTACTCTGTCTTTATTTTTAATAGTTAGCAACTTAGTTTTAACAACAGCTACTTTTGCAGGCAATACTTCAAAATTAAGCAATATTTTTACATTAGATACTCGAATAGAGGATATGCCACCGGTTGAGGGTTGGCAAATTTTAACCAAACATGGGGACACCTACAATGAAGACCTGTTAATAGATAATCATGGAAAAGTGTGGTGTTTTTACTTTCATTCTCCCGGAGTAAATCAGTCAATCTTTTTGAAAATTTTTAAACCAAATGGATACGTTTATAAAAGTGAGCAGGTTATTGGCTATGGTTCGGGTTATAGTGAAAATAAATACAACTCAATAAGAGCTGCGGAAAACGATTCCACTGGCGATGTTTGGGTGGCGATTCAAGGCAATAATGGAGGATATTTTGCTATTTTCGACTCCACAGGAACTGTCAAAAAAGATTCAACATTGTTAGGTACGAGTGTTCATTCTGCTAAAGTAGCGCAGGGCAAAAATGGGAAAATGTGGTTTTCATGGCACACCCAACATGATGGCGGACCTGAAAGCCAGGGAAAAGTTGCCTGTTACTCTGCAAATGGTGAAATATCTTTAGGACCTAACAACATTGGAATACATACTTATATTGTTAACACCGATATCGCAGTCGACGATAGTAATCGCATCTGGACGGTTTTTGAAGTGAATAAAAATGGAGATGATTCTACTAGGTTCAGTATTTTTAACAGTGATTTAACGACATTATTTGATGGAGATATTGTTTCATATAGACCTGTCCCAATTAATCCCCAACGACAAATTTTTTCTGATGTGATTAATCACAAAATCTGGATTCTTGCTAAAGACACGTCAATCACTCAGCAGAAATTACATCTTTATTCTCTGAACGGTTCAAAAATCAATACCATCGAGAATATTGGCGATTGTGGCTTTGTTCGAAATGAAAAAAATTTCTTAGAAGTTTTAAGGTTTAATGATCAAAATATTCAAAATAAAATTTATGAATCAAATCTGTATTATTCACAAAATGGAAATTTTTATTCGAGTGAAACTAAGTTTGATAGCACCTATCATTTCCTGAGAAACGGTATTGCATATAATCATAGCTATCCATCTTTGAAAGTTTATGGTGTTCAATTCGATACAAATCTAACCAAATTACGATTTGAACAAGTAGCACCAGGCTCTCCTGAAATATCTGTTAACTCTATTAATTTCGATACAACCAAAATAACTCCTACCTATAAAAAACAAAAAAATGTTGAAGTTCAAAATATTGGAAGTACAATATTAGAAGTTTATAATATTATTCCCAATGATCTCCGTTTCAGTGTAAACGATACTGCATTTCAAGTTCTACCGAATCAGTATCGAAATATCATTGTCGAATTCAAACCCGATACCACAGATTCGATTGTTGATCATATTCTGTTTGTAAGTAACGATCCATCTAATGATTCACTAAAAGTTACCATCAGTGGAAAAGGGTATAATCCCACGAATCCCATAATTACAGTCGATAAAGATTCGTTAATTTTTGATACAATAATTTTAGGCAATGCTCAAACAAAACGTATTTTTGTTTACAACGATGATTATTATGAACCGCTAAAAATTTATTCAATTAACACCAATAATCTACAATTCTACACTCCAGATTCATCAGGATTAATTGTTCTTCCTAAAAAAGGGGAATGGGTAAGTGTTACCTTTAAACCGACCATAGAAGGGATTGTTAAAGGGCTTCTGACAATTAATAGTAACGATACAACGAATCCGATTATTCAAATTCCATTACGTGGTACAGGCATGCGCTTTGAAACTCCCCAAATCGCTGTAAGCCCAGATACTCTTAACTTCGGTGAGGTCGCACTTGATCACCAGAAATCTTTATACTTAGAGATTGAAAATAAGGGAGATACTAATCTCGATATTAGTAATATTTCGGTTGCTGATACCCAATTTACAGCAAATATTACAAATTTTACCATACCTCCATTTTCCAGGTATTATGTTTTAATTACATATCAGGTGAAGAGATTAGGTGAGGCAAATACAGCGGTACTCATCGAAAGTTCCGATCGTTTAAAGCCGCAATGTTATGTACAGGTCATAGGAACAGGACGTCATACCACTCCACCTAAGATTTCAATTTATCCTGATACTTTAGACTATGGAATCATTGCCATTAATAGTTCAAAAACTAAATATTTTTGGATCAATAATCTTGGCGAAGTTCCGTTGTATATTCAAAACATGTATACAAATGACAGTAGGTATTTTGTTCACCAAGATACCCTTACGGTCAATCCTCGTTATCCACAACCAGTTTCTGTGGCCTTTACGCCGGATGAACCTGATACGATTTCCGGAATTTTAACTATTGTTAGCAACGATTCAACCAATGACACGACTTATGCACAATTTACAGGAATTGGACGAAGCTTATCTTCTCCACATATGGTTTTGAGCACAGATAGTTTGGTGTTTGATTCAGTGGCTACAACACAGAGTCTGACAAAAACTTTCACAATACATAATGAAGGAGAAATGGTACTTGAGGTCTCAAAAATTGACCTTTCGCAAGTAAATCCATCTTTTTCAATTTACCCGACTTCGCTGGCTATTCCTTATGGACAATACAGGTCTGTCTACGTGACATTTTCACCAAACGACAAAGGGAATATTACTGGAAAAATTAATATCACGAGCAACGATACAACAACTCAATCAATTTCACTTCTGGGTATTGGGAGAGATCCTACACTACAGCAAATATATATCAGTCAAAATAGTATTGAATTTGATACCGTTGCGATTTCTAAATCAAAAAGTCGCTATTTTTGGATTAAAAACTTAGGAGAGAAAGAATTAAATATTCACAATATCTCGACCGCAGATAGCAGCTTTTCTGTAAACATCAGCAGTTTACTGTTAAATCCGGGGCAGAGTCAATATGTTCTGGTAAACTTTTCACCAACCATGCCAATCGCTTATCAGGATAGTCTTGTCATTCAGTGTGATGACCCAGATAACCAATATAAATATGTTAGTCTCACTGGCGTCGGTCGTCAACTATGGAATCAAAATATTCAATTATCTTCCAATAGCCTTTCGTTTGGAGAAATTGCTGTCAGTCAACAAAGGGTTTTAGGATTAATAGTCAACAATACAGGGGAGAAGGAATTACTCGTATCCAATATATCAAATAATAATTTAACTTTTTCGATTGATGATCGAGAATTTACTGTTTCGCCACAATCTTATCACACAATTTATGTGACATTCAATCCTGAATCTTTAATCACATATTTGGATACATTGAAGATTACAAATAATGATCCAGAAACACCGTTAATATATGTTCCGCTAAGTGGATCAGGACGAAGATTAAAAGATCAGAAAATTGCAGTTTTTCCTGATAGTCTCGATTTTGGTTCTGTTGGTATTGGTTTAACATCAAGTCACAATATTCAAATTAGAAATGAGGGCGAGATTAATCTGGAGATTGATTCCATAAAAGTAAATAGCTTGTATTTTTCAATCAACGGTGATACTTCTTTTAGTTTAAGACCCGGTCTTTCAAATTGGGTATCGGTTCTCTTTAAGCCTGATAGCACAGGCAACTTTGCTGGAATATTAACTATTTACAGTAATGATCCTGATTCATTAGCATCTCGAATTTCATTAACTGGATCTGGGAGAGAATTGTTGGATCCAAACATTACATTTAGTCCAAATGAATTAGATTTTGAAGAGGTTGCTTTAGGACGTTTAAAAACTCTGAATTTATACGTTGGAAATAATGGTGAAAAAGAATTGGCTGTAACTAATATTGTATCTAGCGATGATCAATTTAGAATTGAGCCAACAGCATTTGCCATACAGTCCGGATATAATCAAATGTTGACGGTTACCTTTCAACCCTTTGAAATCGATACATTTTTCGCTGAGATTAAAGTGATGAGCAACGATCCTGACTCCAGTGTTGCAGTTGTACCATTACGAGGAATTGGACGCACCTTAAAAGAGCCACAACTTAGCTACTCACCAGAAATCCTTAATTTTGAAGAAGTTTATGTGGGTAACAGTCTTGTTAACAATGTTACGATTCAAAATTTAGGTGATCTTCCGCTTAATCTATTTGAAATTTCAACCTATGATTCGCATTTTGTCGTAAATATTGATAGTGCTTTAATTGGAGGTGGGCAAGATATTAATATCGCCGTGACTTTTATTCCCTCAGATACTTTAGATTATCAGAGTATATTGGAGATTCAAAGTAATGATCCAACCAATTATTTTATCCAGATTCCATTAAGGGGCAAGGGAAAAGCGAATATTCAACAAATAGTTGTTTCTCCGTCACATCTTGATTTCAAAGATGTCCGAATTTATTCTACATCGACACGATATTTATGGATAAGCAATTTTGGAAATAAACCTCTAACAGTTTCAAATATTTTTTCTGATAATATTTTATTTATTCCACAACTAACGAGTTTTTTACTGGAACCGACCCAATATAGAGAGATCCCAGTTACTTTTTCACCTGATACCTTAAAAACATTTCATGGAAAGCTTATGATCATTAGCGATGATCCCGTCGCCGATAGTTCAATTGTAACATTAATTGGCGTCGGACGGGATTCTCTTGATCAAGAGATAAGTGTTTCATCGGATAGTCTCGATTTTGGAACGGTGGCACTTCATAATACAAAAATTTTATACCTTACTATAAATAATATCGGTGAAAAATATTTGAATATCTATAGTGTAGCCACTACCAACAAAGCTTTCACAACAAATCTCACTGGCTTTCAAATTATGCCGATGGCGGGACAGACACTCCTCATCTCATTTACACCAACAAATATAATTACTTATTCTGACACATTAATAATTGTGAGTGATGATCCAAATCAAGATACAATGATTGTAAAATTAAAAGGGATCGGAAGGAGCGCTGTACCACAAAAAATCGCAGTGTCCGACTCTGTTCTCAATTTTGGAACTGTTCCCACAGATAGGACAAAATCAATATCTTTTTCGATGACCAATCAAGGTGAGAAAAATCTTGAGATCTATGAATTCACAATTAGCGATAGTCAATTTTCGGTGAATGAAAAATGGTTAATTGTAAAGCCCGGGCTTTCTCACTCCATAACAGTAACTTTTTCACCTGTTCGAACTGATTCTATTAATGCAACTTTGATAATTAAGAATAATGATTCGAATCAGCCTGAACAAATAGTTTATCTTAAAGGAAAGGGAATATTTTATCAGGGACCAAGAATTTCAATTCTTTCTGAATCGATTAATTTTGGAAATACTTTAATAGGAGCGATTAAAAAATTATCACTCTGGATAAAAAATTCGTCGAAAGATTCAACACTTAAAATTACTTCATTTTCTTTAATTCATGAAGCATTTAGTATTTCACATTCAATACTAGCAATTCCTCCAGGAGATAGCGGTGCCGTTCAGGTCGTATTTAAGCCACATGCTTTCGGAAACCATTCTGCTCAGGTAACCATTTATTCAAATGATGAATACCAAAGTACACTTGATTTTTGGGTCTATGGTTACGGAATGATGGAAAATATGGGACAAAATTTCTTAACCGAATTGGGGTGGAAAGATGATGGTTATACACCAATCGGTGATATTTTTAGTCCAGATCCACATACTGATAGTCTATTGAGCGAAAGTCCCGATAGCACATGGTTTATTAAAGATATTACTTTACTTCAAGAACCTATGACTGCATTTATAAATCTTTGCTTTGATGATAGTATACAATTATTTATAAATGGCACATTTATTTTATCTGATACCTCTTCTAGTCCAGTTTACTGGAATATTAAAGATACAGTCACCTCTTACTTAAAGCTAGGAAGAAACCGCATCTCGATCTTGGTATTGAACAAAGAAGCAGTGCTTGGTGGTTTTGATTGTGAATTGATTGTCGATGGTGAAAGCAAAATTAAGAGAGGAGATCAAAATTGGACTCATCCAAATGCCACCTGGTGGTACTATGGAGAAAAGGGGCAACAATATCCAATTCCACCACCTGATAATCCTTATGGTCGACGCTGGTTCCACAGCGATTATGGTCTGGTTGGAATAGATACTGTTGTTGCAAATTGGGTTTTTGAACCAAGTGGGAGAGATACACTCTACGATAATACACCTTATGCTCAGCAAGCAATTTTGCATAATATCACCTGGATCAAAGGTGTTGTTGGTCAGGTAATGCAGTTTAGCGGCGAGGCAAATTCCTATGTGAAATTATATGTAAATCTCAATCGTGTTCCTCAAACGATTGAACTCTGGCTCAATTGCTACGAGCAACGATCGTATGCCCAAAACATCATTACCAATAAAGGTACTGGTCAATATGGGCTGGGATTATTTATCGATCAAAACATGAGATTAGGTGTATATTATTATGATGGTGAGTTTTTAACAGATTTTGTGATTCGGCCGAATACCTGGTATTTTGTGTCAACACAATATAGATACGATCAAATCCTTGTTTATGTAAATAACAATCTTGTTGGGACCCATTCATACGTTCAGGGTTATCCTGTTGGAATAAATTATTGCTATTTGGGTGGAAATCCACTACAACAAGGTACGGCAACTGCATTTTACGGTGCAGTTGATGAACTAAAAATAAAAAATACAGCAACAGCATTGACACAAATGCAACAGGTGGCAAGGATATCCATCATTCCACCTGATTCAGCAACCAAAGGTGAAGAGGTTCAATTGAATTTTGATATTTTCCCAACGGCATTTTCAGTCTTATCAGGACAATTTGAATATACCTGGGGAGGAAGCGATGTTTACCACAGAAAAAGTTTAGCTGTTCGTGATTCAATTTTTAATTCACCATTGCAAGTTACTATCCCTTCTGATTCAATTACAGTACGGGGATTGAAATATCGAATATCTCTCCAAACTGAATATGGGACGGTAATTTATCCTGCTTATGGTCAAAATGTCGAGGAATATTCATGGATTGAAGTCACAACAGCAAAGGAGACTTCAGCCGTGGTACTTCCAGAAAAGATTCATCGTATGATTTCAATACCTTATATCCTGAATAATCCATCAATCGATTCTATTCTGGTCGACAATTTAGGTGCAGAGGATCCTTATAAATGGCGGCTTTTTGAATGGGATCAAGATGATACAAATTATGTAGCCTATGGCGATTCCAGTTGGCAACAAACTAGCGGTTTTACACCAGGGAAATCCTTTTGGCTAATTACCAGTCAGCAGCATACGTTTGATGCTAGCTCAGGTCGCTCTCCAGATAACGTAAATTACCGAATAAATCTGGAACCTGGTTGGAATATGATTGGAAATCCATTTCCTTACCCTGTAAGCTGGATAGACATCGAAAAAACATCAAATACTATCTATGGTCCAATTTACCGATCAACTATTGATTCTATAGGATGGATTTATAACGTTGAAATACTGAATCCATGGGAGGGCTACTTTGTATGGAATGGGGATAGTTCGCATAGGAGTCTAATCGCACCTCCCAAAGAGACTTTAAAAATTCCACTAAAAAAGCAGAGTACGTTGACTCAAAAATATCTTGCAAAATATCCTGATGTAATTATCCTGCTTTCTGCGAATATTCGTTGTGGTAAGTTTATTGATATTGACAATCTTGTTGGTGTTGCTGAAAACGCAGCCGATGAATATGATAGCTACGATCTAAGAGAAGCTCCTGCAATTGGTGATTACGTATCTCTCTGGATTGATAATTATATGTGGAAAAAATTTGGTGGAGCTTATACGGTCGATATTCGAAAGGACGGTTCAGATGGTTATGTCTGGAATTTAATAGCAGAATATTCGATCCAAAAACCAGAAGAGCTATTGAAAATGAAATTGCAACAAATCACTAATATAAATGATGACTGGCTGATTTATCTCTTTGATCTTTCAGAAGATATTGCCATTAATTTAAAAGATCAGTCCGAAATATCATTTAAACCAGTTGCTAAAGAAATGAATAGAAAACCATATAAGCTCATAATTGGAACAGAAGCATTTGTTTTACAAAACTCAGAGGAGATTCCGTTAATTCCACTAGAATTTGAGCTTTTTCAGAATTATCCCAATCCATTTAATGCAACTACCGTAATATCATTCAATTTACCAAAGCGGATGCATGTATCTGTAAAAATCTATAATATTCTCGGGCAATTAGTTAAAACGTTAGTCGATGATGATGTTCGTGGCGGGCATCATAAAATTCAGTGGGATGGGCAAAATAATCATGGTAATTTAATCTCAACTGGTTTATATATCGTAAGGTTAGATACTAAAGATAAGATGGCAGTTAAAAAATTATTATTGATCAAGTAAATTCTTGGAGCGAGAAATGAAAAGATCTTTAATTATATTTTTCATGCTATTGTTACTTTCTGGGGAAATTTTTAGTCAACCTAATGGCGGAATTTTTCGATCAGGGATTGTAATACAAAAATGGACCATTGAAAATCTCAAAGATCCGATCTCTGAAGGGACGTTTCCGTTTGAGGTTATATATCCTTTAAGAGAGAATCTTAATGTCCAAATAAATCACTCTCCAGCATTCTCTCGTTTTGGTGACAACGGTCTATCTGGTTTATCGGATACCTGGCTTCGATCAACCTATACGTTCCTTGATAATCAAGCAGTGGCTAGTTTAGGTTTAGGTCTACCGACTGGCAGAACTGAGCTAGATTCCTCTGAGACAAATGTAAGCAAATTAATTAGTCAGAATGCATTGAAATTTAGATTACCAGTGTTTGGTCAAGGATTAACACTCAGTGCAGGAGTCATGTACGTCTATTCAATTAATGAAAAGATGACAATTGGTGCTGGAGTTAATTATGTTTTCAGGGGAAAATATAAATACAGTAAACTTGTATCAGATGATTATAATCCAGGGGATCAATTCGGATTGAATTTAGGCTTGGATTATATAATTATACCAAAGCTACGATCAAATGTTGATTTTATCTTTAATTATTATACCACTGATAAGTTGAATAATACTAAAATGTTTTTATCGGGAGCAAAATTCAGTACAAAGATGGGTTTTCAATATCAGGTTTCATTCGGTTATTTGTGGCTTAGGGCATACTATCGCTCAAAGGCTAAAAATGAAACCTGGAATGGGCAGGCGCTAGTACCTGATGAAAAAAATAATAACATCACACAGAAAGAATTGGATCTTGGGGCAAAAATGGGAATATCAGATATTTTTTACCTAACAGTCAGTGGAGAGGTTAGGTCTTATTCAGAGAATGAGGTGAAGGAAGGATGGGTCGATCTTTTAGGTGGTGGCTTGAGATATGAACTGCTGATGTCAGAGAAATTGACCATCTCAATGGGTTTTAAATTGTTTTTTGGCAACGGTAAATTTATGAATGCGATTCCAAATTTTTCTGGTATAGAATTTCAGGTAGGAACACAATGGAAAATTTAACCAGTTAGAGGGAAGAATGGCTGTTATAAAAAAATATTTATTGTAGTAATTGTACAGGAAAAGAAATTATTAACAGAAGGGGATGTCTCTTTAGATGTAATATCAAATTTTTCCAAAGGATTGGGATATGAATAAGTTAATAATTTTAATGACGCTGAACATATTTATTTTAAAATATCGGACATAAATCCAAATTTCGAACCAGCTAAAAATAGATTAAAGGAACTTATAGATCAAAATTAGCGTGAAAATTTAATAAGAATCTTTATTTCACGGCGGTAGCGTAACTAATTTGTAGCGGGGCAATTGATCGATTAACAGTACCAACCGTTATAAAACTATATAAATTTCTTCCACAATTATTTTCACATTTAAAGTTATTAAAAATTTTTTCACAATCATCTTGTGAGGTAACTCGAAATCTTTTAACATTACCACAGGATTCACAAGTTATAATAAGCTCTTTGACTCTAATATGTTGCATTAGGTTTTCTCCTTATAGTGGGACAAATAAATTAAAAAATCTGATTAAAATCAAGTTTGCAATTTCTATACCACATTATTAACTGTATATTGTGCGTATTTATTATATACATACAATATGTAGTAGTGTTTTCTTAGCCCAACTGTATCATAATGAACGCTGGTTGTTAGATTGTAATACAAATTACGAATAAAAGAATTGATTTTTACAAAAATTATAATTAAAAGATTAATGGAGATTTCATAGAATCAAATGAGTTGAAAATTTATTATGTTGAAGTTAACCGTTATAATTATGTTATCCTTTTTGGTCTTATTTCTATTTAAGGTCAGCAAAAAGAAAACAGCCGAAATTAGATCGCGACGAAAACGAATATTAGATAGGTTTCGTAACAGAGAATAAGGCATAATTTCAAAGAAAAATAGAATAAAAGTTAAAAAAAGTCTTGCATTATTTTGAATTAATTTGTATATTTGGGACGAAATAAAAGCGGGAGTAGTTCAGTGGTAGAACACCACCTTGCCAAGGTGGGGGTCGCGAGTTCAACCCTCGTCTCCCGCTCAATTTTCAGGCGGCGTAGCCAAGTGGCTAAGGCGGAGGTCTGCAAAACCTCTATTCATCGGTTCGACTCCGATCGCCGCCTCAGCTACAGTAGACTTGAGCCGGGGTGGCGGAAATGGCAGACGCAAGGGACTTAAAATCCCTCGGATATTTATATCCGTGCCGGTTCGACTCCGGCCCTCGGCACTTAGCAGTCAATTGAGGGGCTGTAAATAATGAAAAAAGCGGAGTCATTCTATTTATGGCACGCTTTTTTAGTTTAAAATTTATTAATGGGCGATTAGCTCAGTTGGTTAGAGTGCTTGCTTGACATGCAAGAGGTCACTGGTTCAAGTCCAGTATCGCCCACAAAAAGTTTATTAAATTAAATGATATGCCGAATTCTAAGCTTTATCGGAATTCGGCTATCTGATATTTGGAGGCATGTTACGAAACTATAAATGTAGGTGAGGATGGATAGGGTTAAGATCACTTTTCCTGATGGTGATGTAAAAGAATATCAAAAAGGAATAACACCACAGCAGATTCTGCAACAGGTTGATTATAAATCTGTAGCCCAAAAAACAGTCGCTGCTTGTTTTAACAATCGTTTAATTGATTTAACTCGTTCTTTAAATGAAGATGGATCTTTGGTGTTTGTCACGCATGACACTCCTGAAGGCATGGAAGTCTTCTGGCATAGTTCTGCGCATATTATGGCACATGCCATCAAAAAATTATTTCCTGAAGCAAAATTCGGTTTTGGCCCTGCTTTACACGATCGATTTTTTTATGACTTCGATATAGATAGATCTCTCGCTCCCGAGGACCTTGAGAAAATCGAGGAAAAGATGAGAGAGATTGTTAAAAAGAACAATCTTTTTATCAGAGAAGAATTATCTAATGAAGAGGCTGCAAATTTATTTAAACAAAGAAACGAGCCGTATAAAGTCGAGCATATCGAAGAATTAGACGATAGTACAAGTATTTACAGAGAAGGAGATTTTGTTGATCTTTGCTCTGGACCTCACCTGCCTTCCACAGGCCTAGTAAAACATTTTAAACTCATAGCCATTTCTGGAGCTTACTGGAAGGGCGATGAAAACAATCCCATGCTTCAGAGAATTTACGGAATTTCTTTTCCTAAAAAATCACAGCTCGATGAGTTTCTCCTCAAATTAGAAGAAGCGAAAAAAAGAGATCATCGCAGGTTAGGGAAAGAACTCGATTTATTTAGCATTAATGATGAATGTGGCGCTGGTCTTATTTTATGGCATCCCAAAGGCGCCCTAGTCAGAAAGATTATTGAAGATTTTTGGCGTGATGAACATATAAAAGCAGGTTACGAGTTAGTTTTTACTCCTCATATCGCTCGGCTGGACCTATGGTCTAAGAGCGGACATTTGGATTTTTTTATTGAGAATATGTATTCTCCCATTGAGATGGAAAACCTAAAATATCAATTGAAACCTATGAACTGTCCATTCCATCTGTTAATTTATAAAAATCAGGGGAGAAGTTATCGAGATCTACCGATTCTTTGGGCTGAATTAGGGACAGTTTACAGATATGAAAGATCAGGGGTCTTGCATGGTTTAATGCGCGTTCGGGGATTTACTCAGGATGATGCGCATATCTTCTGTCGACCGGATCAACTGCAAGATGAAATCATTAATTGTCTCAATTTCACTCTTTTTATTTTAAATACTTTTGGCTTTATCGAATTTGAGATTTATCTATCAACAAGACCAGAAAAATTTGTGGGAACTGTCGAAAATTGGGACCAAGCCACAGAAGCGCTTAAATTAGCACTTGAAAAGAAAGGCCTTGATTATCACATGGATCCAGGTGAAGGCGTATTTTATGGACCCAAAATTGATATTAAAATTAAAGATGTCCTTGATCGCGCCTGGCAATGTACAACAATTCAGGTAGATTTTAACGAACCTGAACGATTTGACATTACTTATCGTGGACAGGATGGACATGACCATCGTCCTATTATGATACATCGTGCCTTAATGGGCTCGTTAGAAAGGTTCTTTGGAACATTAATAGAGCATTATGCAGGTGCGTTTCCAGTATGGTTAGCGCCAATACAAGCCATAATTCTCCCAATCACAGACGCTCAACATGAATATGCATTCGCTATAGAAAAAAAATTAAAAGCAAGCAACATTCGGGTGAAGGTTGATAACAGCAATGAGAAAATTGGCTTTAAAATCAGAGAAGCTACACTTCAAAAAATTCCTTATATGATAATTGTGGGAGAAAAAGAATCTCAAACAGGTCTGATAGCGGTAAGAAAAAGAAAAGAAGGAGATCGCGGTCAGTTTACACTGAGAGATTTTATTAATCAAATTTCTCATGAGATTGACCAGAAAGTTGTGACCTAAGATTGAATCTATATCTAATTCAAGTAGTATAAATCAACTAGGGAGGGTCTACCATTAAGAAAAAAGAAATACGGGTTAATGATCAAATAACAAGTTCCCGTGTACGTGTAATCGGTACCGATGGAAAGCAAATTGGTATTCTTAATATTGCTGAAGCAAACAAAATTGCTTTTGAAGCAGGTTTAGACCTGGTAGAAATCGTACCCAATACCAATCCTCCAGTTTGCAAAATCATCGATTTTGGTAAATATAAATACGAATTAAGCAAGAAAGAAAAAATTCAAAAGAAAAAACAGCATGTCATACATGTAAAAGAAATTAGGTTGAGTCCTAAAATTGAGGAGCACGATTTTGACTTCAAAATTAGGCATGTAAGAAGATTTTTAGAACAAGGAAATAAAGTAAAATTAAATATATTATTTAAAGGACGTCAAATAGCACATAAAGAATTTGGCGATCAATTACTAGAAAAAATTATTGAGCAGTTAAGTGATATTGCAAGAATTGAAAGTGAACCTCATATTGAGGGAAGAAATATGGTAGCTGTATTAATAAAGAAATAATTTTAATGCAATGAGGAATAATAATGCCGAAAATGAAAAGTAAACGCGGAGCAGTTAAAAGATTGAAAGTGACTGGTTCAGGAAAAATAAAAAGATTTCATGCTTTTTCAAGTCATATTCTAACTAAAAAAACGAGGAAAAGAAAAAGAAATCTTAAAAAATCATCATTAATTTCTAAGGCTGATCAAAAACGGATGAGAGAAATTATTTTAGTATAACATTGAATTGGAGGGGAGATGCCCAGATCAAAATATAGTGTCCCATCTCGGAGACGAAGAAAGAAAATATTAAAAGCTGCAAAAGGTTATTATGGGGGTAAACATAGATTATTTAAGACTGCTAAAGAGAGTGTAGAAAAAGCACTTCAATACTCATATCGAGATCGAAAGAAAAGAAAAGGACAATTCAGACGATTATGGATAACTCGAATTAATGCAGCGGTTCGAAATTATGGATATAGTTATTCTACATTCATCGATGCTCTAAACAAGAAAGATATTCAAATAAACAGAAAGATTCTTGCCGACATGGCAGTTAACGATCCCCAAGCGTTTGAAAGTTTAGTACAACAGGTTACATCATAGGTTTGAGCATGAAACAGGATCTTAAGGAAATTTTAAATAAACTTGAACAACTTAGAATTGCATTTTCCAAATCTATTTATGAAGTTAAAGACAAAAAGGAATTAGAGAATATACGCATTAAATATCTGGGTAGAAAGGGCCAACTTTCTTCTTATTTTAATTTAATGGGACAAATATCTGACGACGTACGTCCTGAAGTTGGTAAGCATCTAAATATTTTAAAGAAGTCTTTTCAGGAAAGTATCGATGAAAAAACAAAACTGTTTAAACCAGACCGCAAATCGGAAGATATTTTTGATATTACGCTTCCTGGTATTTCAGCTCAGGTGGGAACTAAACATCCATTATATCAGGTACTCGATGAACTAAAGGGGATTTTTGTCAGTTTAGGTTTCACAGTAGAAACTGGACCAGAATTGGAAACAGATTATTATAATTTTGAAGCTCTAAATATTCCAGAGAATCACCCCTCAAGGGATCTTCAGGACACATTTTATATTTCAGATAAATTATTGCTACGAGCTCATACTTCTCCTGTTCAAATTCGAACGATGGAGAAAATGTCTCCTCCTGTACGCATGATAGCACCGGGTAAATGTTTTAGAAAAGATGCTCCTGATGCAACCCATTCCCCTGTTTTTCATCAAATTGAGGGATTATGTGTTGATGTGGGTGTAACATTTGCTGATCTAAAAGGAGTTATTACGGCCTTTGCCAAAAAGCTGTTTGGCGCCAATGTTAAAATTAGATTCCGACCAAGTTTTTTTCCTTTTACAGAACCAAGTGCAGAATATGACTTTTCTTGCGTCATATGTGACGGAAAAGGATGTAATTTATGCAAAGGAAGCGGCTGGCTAGAAATCGCTGGTGCGGGTATGGTTGATCCTGCTGTGTTCAAATTTGTCGGTTATGATAGCGAAAAGTATACGGGTTACGCCTTTGGGATGGGAGTAGAACGTATTGCTATTTTAAAATATCAGATTGATGATATTCGTATTTTTTATGAAAATGATCTTCGGTTTTTAAATCAATTTTAAAACCAAGTTTTGAGTTTTAAAGTATAGCGGAGTGGATTTCTTTGAAAGTTACCGTAGACTGGTTAAAGCGATATATCGATTTCTCTCAATCACCTGATGAGTTAGCCAATATATTAACTATGTTGGGCTTAGAGGTAGATAGTGTTTATCAAGTTTCTTACGACTTCGAAAATGTTGTCGTAGGAGAGATCATCGATATAAAAAAGCACGAACGAAAAAATAATTTAAGCATTTGCTCAGTTAATACTGGCAAAGAAATCCTTAGTTTGGTTTGCGGCGCTCCTAATGTAGAAATTGGCATAAAAGTCCCAGTGGCTTTAGTTGGAGCGAGGTTACCTGGTAATACGATTGTTAAGGCTGCCACCATTCATAGTTACGACTCTCCGGGGATGATCTGCTCTGAGGCAGAACTCGGTCTTTCCCATCAGAGTGATATCATAATGGTGCTTGATCACGAAGCAAAAATTGGTCAGGATCTAAAATCTGTTTTGGATCCGGAAGACGTTGTTATCGATATTGATTTAACTCCTAACCGACCAGATTGTCTTGGCGTGATTGGAGTGGCCAGAGAAATTGGTGCGATTAATAACTCTCAAATTAAGAAGCCTCCTATCAAACTTCGTGAATCTGCCTCAAAAAAAATATCTGAGGTTATCGAAGTAATAATCGAGAATCCAGAGAGCTGTCCTCGTTATACTGCACGATATATTGAAGACGTTAAAATTGGTCCATCACCCAGATGGCTGATTCAGAAATTAGAAGCTGTTGGATTACGTACGATCAACAATGTGGTAGACATTACAAATTTTGTGATGATGGAAACAGGCCAACCTCTCCACGCTTTTGATTATGATTTATTGGAAGATCATAAAATTGTTATACGCCATGCCAATGCTGGTGAGAAGTTCATCACTCTTGATGAAAAGCAGCATATTTTAACCGACAATATGTTAATGATTTGTGACGGTAAAAAGCCGATAGCATTAGCAGGAATTATGGGGGGATTAAATTCTGAAATTTCAAAATTAACTACTAATGTACTCTTAGAAAGTGCTTATTTTAATGCAATTAACATAAGAATAACTTCAAAGAGTCTTGGCATATCCACTGATTCATCTCAAAGGTTTGAAAGAGGGGTTGATCCTGAGGGGTTGGTTTATGCTTTAAATCGTGCTACACAACTGATTTCTGAATTGGCAGGAGGAGAAATCGCAGCAGGTTATACAGACTGTTATCCAAGCCCAATTCAGAAAAGAAGAATTAAATTAAGAGTAAATCGTGTAAACCATCTTTTAGGCACTTCCATCAAGGTAGGCGAAATTGTTGATATTCTTGAACGTCTTGGATTTAAGATTGAGATTCATAACGATGTCGTTTATGTTGAATTACCTTCGTTTAGAGTCGATATTGAACGAGAAGTGGATTTGATTGAAGAAATAGCTCGTATCTATGGTTTCGATCGAATTGAAGAAACAACCTATTCGAATATCCCATTAATTCAGCCTGGTAACAAAATGGAGAAATTCTCCCAATTGGTGAGAGATATCATTTTCGGAATGGGCTATAATGAAGTTTTAACACATAGCTTAATTAATCATAATTGGGCTGAAAAGTTTTTAGACTATCCACTTATCCAATTAAAAAATCCACTCAGTGAAGATCTAGGAACTCTACGTCCAAGTCTAATACCTGGTATATTACAGGTTGTTAAGTGGAATAAAAATCGTTATATAAACGATCAAAAACTTTTTGAAATTGGAAATATTTTCTATTGGACAGGTAAAAATCATATTTCACATCATGAGAGACAAAAAATTGCTCTGATCCGAGCAGGAAATACTAAACCCAGGAATTGGATCGATATATCGCGTCCTTCTACATTTTACGATCTGAAAGGGGATATTTTTTCTTTGTTAGATAAATTACAGCTTAAGAAATTCCAGTGTACAGAATCTTCGTTAAAATTTCTTGATAATAGAGCTTTGGAATTACATTTAAATAATGTAAATTTTGGTTATATCGGTGTTTTATCGCTAGATATCTTAAATGCACTTGATATTCAAGATGACATATTCATTGCTGAACTCGATTTTCAACTACTTTTTGATGAATATATGTGGGATAAAAAATTTCAGCCTATCCCAAAATATCCTGCTATAAAACGCGATCTTTCAATTTTAATTGATCAGCATATTCCAGTGGAAGAAGTGGTAAAAATCATTTGGCAATCTGGTGATAAATTTCTAAAATCGGTAAACTTATTTGATTTTTATCGAGGCAAACAAATTGCTAATAGCCAAAAAAGTTTAACATTTACCCTTACTTTTTACTCTTTAGATCGAACATTAACTGAAAAAGATGTAGATACTAACATTGAAATTATAGTCGAAAATCTAAAGCTAAAACTTAATTCACAATTAAGAGCATAATATTGGGAATTTTTGCATGGATTATGCTGAATTGGAAAAGCTTGAAAGAAATATAAAAAAAGCTATTGAAACAATCCATAGATTGCAAAGTGAAAATCAGAAATTGAAGCAAGAAAATGAGCATTTAACGACCCAAATAAAGGAAAAAGAACAGACTATTCAGCAACTAGGTCATAAGTATCAAGGTATTGGAACTACGGAAGATCAATCATATATTTATAAAGAAAAAGAAGAGAAAATAAAACAAAAAATTCAGCAGATGCTGGATAAACTAGATGCTTTTCAACAATTTTCAATAAATCGACAGTGAAGATTTAAGTAACCGTCCCAAGTAAACTGAAATCATATTTTTATTTATAAATAATTCAAGCCCAATGAGTGATGAATATAACATACTCAAGGTCAATATTTACGGTACAGAATATCCGATAAAAGGAAATACGGATATAGAATATATAAAAAAAGTAGCTAATTATGTTGACAGTAAAATGAGAGAAGTTAATAAAAATATTTCCATTGATTCTTCTCTAAAAGTTTCTATATTAGCTGCTTTAAATATTACAGATGAGTTATTTCGGGAACGTGAAAAAAAGACATCTCTACCGTTAGAACCTGATTTTCAAGAAAGAATAAAAAAATTAAATTTAGACCTGGAAGAATGTTTAAAAAATTTTAGTTCTTAATAATATCTCTCTTTGGCTGATCCCTGTTTTCAGTGATTTTATGACGCATTACTTAAATCATCACTAATCGTAAAGATTTATCACGATTAAGGGTGAGGTTGGTTTATGTGTTTTAAATTGCTTAAGACAGGGATTTTTTTTATAACAAAATCAATAAAAAATTAATTGGAGGGGAGATGGAAATATATTGGATGATAGCCATTGTTGTTGTTGGATTAATCGCTTTTATAAGTGGTTGGCTATCTAATAAAAAGATCGGCCAGGCAAAAATAGCAAATGCTGAAAAAATGGCAGAAAAAATTATTCAGGATGCTGAAAATACAGCAAATACTCTAAAAAAGGAAAAATTATTTGAGGTTAAAGATGAGTGGATAAAGCTGAAACAAAATTTTGAAAATGAGACCAAATCGCGCCGTAACGAACTACTCAAACTAGATAAACAGTTAACAAACCGTGAGATCAACATGGATCGCAAGGTTGATCTACTTACCAATAAGGAGAAAAAGCTTACCCAGGTAGAAAAAACTTTAATTGAGAGAGAAACAAAAGTTTCACGCATGGGACAGGAATTAGAGAAGATTATAAAAGAGCAGAATGAAAAGCTGGAAAAAATTTCTGGAATTTCCAATGAAGAAGCTAGAAGAATTCTAATGGAAAATTTGATTGAAAAAGCAAAACAAGAAGCAGCACAGATAATCAAAGATATAAAGGATCAAGCGAGACAAACTGCTTCAAGAGAAGCAAAAGAGATAATAATTCAAGCAATTCAAAGAACAGCCGCTGATCACTCTGTTGAAACAACGGTTTCAGTCGTAAATTTGCCAAATGACGAAATGAAAGGACGTATTATCGGTCGGGAAGGCCGAAATATACGTGCTTTTGAAACTGCAACTGGAATTGAAGTTATAGTGGATGATACTCCAGAGGCAGTCATACTTTCAGGTTTTGATCCATACCGACGTGAAATTGCTAGATTGTCATTAGAGAACCTCATAACTGACGGAAGAATCCATCCAGCACGAATTGAGGAAATCGTCGAAAAGACCAAAAAAGAAATGGAAGAAAAAATTGTAGAAATCGGCGAACAGTCATTGCTTGAAACTGGCGTCCATAGCGTTCATCCTGAATTACTTAGACTGTTGGGAAAGCTTAATTACCGAACAAGTTATGGACAAAATGTTCTGCAACATGCAAAGGAAGTCTCTTTTTTGGCCGGATTAATGGCTGCTGACTTGGGTTTAGACTCTTCATTAGCAAAACGAGCTGGTTTATTACACGATATTGGAAAAGCAATCGATAAAACTACTGAAGGAACGCATACAGAGATCGGTGCCGAAATAGCTAAAAAATACAAAGAACATCCAGTGGTTGTTAATGCGATTGCCTGCCATCATGAAGACGTTGAACCGATCTCGCCCATCAGTATATTAGTCCAGGCAGCAGATGCCATTTCCGGATCAAGACCTGGCGCCAGAAGAGAAACGCTTGAAGGTTATGTAAAACGATTAGAAAAACTTGAGCAACTTGCCGAATCGTTTAATGGCGTTGTGAAAACCTATGCGATACAAGCAGGGCGTGAAGTAAGAGTTATGGTGGAACATGAACAAATCGATGATGCAATGGCCGACCAACTTGCATCTGATATCGCCCAGAAAATACAGGCCGAAATGGAATATCCGGGACAGATAAAAGTAACAGTCATCAGAGAATATAGATCAGTTGATTATGCAAAATAAATGTCTTCTGAATTAAGTAGTGTCGTAATTTTTTTATTTGATTTTAATTAGATATTGTCTCATATTATAAAACAAGTGGAACTAGAATTGAATCAAGCTAAAATTAATGTTCTCTTTATTGCCGATATTATTGGAAATCCTGGTTTAGCTATCATTAGAAGAGTAGTTAATCAAGTTAGAGAAAAATACCAAATCGATTTTTGTATCGCTAATGGTGAAAATGGTTCAGCGGGAAAAGGTCTTACTGAAAAAATCGCATATGAATATTTTAAAAACGGTATTGATATTATAACCAGTGGGAATCATATCTTTGAAAAATTTCATGTTCATAAATTTCTAAATACGAATCAGAAAATTTTGAGGCCACTCAATTACCCGATGGGTGCAAGTGGGAAGGGTTCGTTAGTAGCATCCCTTTCTAATAATATTAAGATCGGGGTAATCAATATTCAAGGGCGAACTTTCATGCTTCCCATCGATTGTCCTTTTAGAACTGTAAGTGAAGAAATAAATAAAATAAAAAAATTAACACCAATAATTATCGTTGATTTTCATGCCGAAGCAACTGCAGAAAAAATGGCGATGGGATGGTATTTGAATGGCAGAGTTAGTGCTGTTATTGGAACTCATACGCATGTACAGACTGCCGATGAGACAATTCTTAATAAAGGCACAGCTTATATCACTGATGTAGGAATGACGGGGCCTCACAACTCTGTTATTGGGATGAAAAAAGAAGTGGCGATTAAACGATTTATACAACAGTTGCCTGAACGGTATCAACCTGCGGATTCTGATTTGAGATTTGCAGGGATTGTTATCACAATTAATACGCAAGATGGTAAAGCCGAAAAAATAACAAGACTATTATTCTCAGTAAATGATGGAGGATTGAATTAAAAGCAATGAGTGCTGAAATCATTAATGGTAAAAAAATAGCTGACCAAATAAAAATCGAATTAAAAGATGAAATTGAAGATTTAAAAAAACAAGGCCTAACACCTGGTCTGGCAACAATTCTCGTTGGAAATGATCCGGCATCATCCACCTACGTACGGATGAAAGAGAAAATGTGCAATGAACTCGGAATCTTGACAAAAAGTTTTCGACTACCAGTTGAGACAATAGAAGATGAATTGGTGGCTATTGTAACTGATTTAAAAATAGATAATGAAATACATGGTATTTTAGTCCAATTACCATTGCCGAAACATATCAACGAACGGAATATTATCCGGACAATTCCTGAAAGTAAGGATGTTGATGGATTCCATCCACTTAGTTGGAGTAAAATGATGACAGGTGAGGATACATTTTTACCCTGTACACCAGCTGGCATTCAAGAGATGCTGATTCGAAGTGGACATAATCCCAATAAAAAACATGTGGTTATTATAGGAAGAAGCCAAATTGTGGGGCTGCCTTTAGCTAATATTCTGGTCAGAAAGACTTCGGGAGCTAATGCAACGGTGACAATATGTCACACTGGGACCAAAGATTTGAGTCATTTTACCAAACAAGCTGAAATCCTTATTGCAGCAATTGGAAAACCAGAATTGGTGACTGCGGATATGGTAAATGAAAATGCTGTTATCATCGATGTTGGAGTCAATAGGGTGGAAGCCCCTGAAACAGATAAGGGGTATCGATTAGTTGGAGATGTCCATTTTGAGTCAGTTTCACAAAAAGTCAAGGCTATATCCCCGGTCCCTGGGGGTGTGGGGCCGATGACTATTATTATGTTGATGAGAAATACCGTAAAAGCAGCAAAACAATTTATCAAAGTTTAAATTATATTTTTTATATAATATTAAAATTCTAAACCGATTACGATTTTAAGATTTCAGTAATAACGCCTAACTCGATGCTTTACTGCGGGGTTAATTAGAACTATGCCATTTAATCTTCTAATAGTATTGATTACGAATATACCACTTGCTCGCTAATTGCTTCCTGAATCAGAGACGAATTCTACTTTTAACCCCATTGTTCAAACGGATCTGTAGTTAAGTTTA
>JABAOC010001981.1_pt2 | contig 36831 bp, 79 predicted proteins | sample 7062161 | NCBI WGS metagenome assembly JABAOC01 (sample SAMN14538625, study PRJNA623070) | marine sediment metagenome | biome: marine biome [ENVO:00000428]; feature: marine pelagic biome [ENVO:01000023]; material: deep marine sediment [ENVO:00002113] | place: India: Gulf of Khambhat ... | reverse complement strand
GATGTTGAAGTACGCACTCCTAAAGTAATACAAGAAGAGGGAGCACCTAGACCTAGCTTCGATAAGAATTATTCTGAAGAAATGATACACAACTATCAATTAAATATTACACCAGAAATGGGTACAGCTGGTGAAAGTTTAAGGAACATTTTAAACGGTATGAAAGAAAAATCGTTAGCTCAACGTAAAGCAATGATGTTTGCTTTAGAACAAAATCCCGTTTATAGACCACTCTTAAAGAAATTAAGGTTGGATAGCACCAAGTAAAGGGTACAATCGTGTCAGACAAAGATGATCGAATATTTAAAAAATTAGATATAATTGACACAAGATTAAATCAAATGTCTGGCACCTTAATTAAACAGGAAACCAATCTCACTGTTCATATGAAGAGATCCGATGCTCTGGAGAAAAGAGTTGAGCAGGTAGATGAGAATTTAAAAGAAGAAATTCAAAAAACCAAAGAACACTTTGACACTGAAGTCGCAAAAGAGCGTAAACGAATAACATACATGGAAGAGAAATACATCATCCCAGCAGCTTCATACATTAAGATATCACTTAGACTTCTTCTTGTTCTTGGAACTCTTACTGGTATTATTGCTGGTCTTATTCGCATTTTTTCTTAACTTAGCCATCTGATTATGTTTTCTTTCTGACTTAGCTAGTTTAGTCAAACTGTCTCTATTTAATTTATTGACATAATTCTTAGCATCTATAACATCTATCAATGCATCTTCTACATCTGTGTTTTCAGTTTTGTTATAAATGGTTTCTATAGACACTAGCCGCTTGGTAGTTTTTGCTACATTGTATAAACAATTTTGTCTTGAATAGTTGTCTTTATAGATATCTGTTCTCTTCTTCTTTCCCTTATGTAAATTATTCTTTGTATATCTTTCCCCCTTTTTCTCAAACTTAGCATTTACATATTCTTCATTGAATTTATCTAACCAAGCCTTTTCTTCATCAGATAGCTTGTCTATGTAATCTTGGTCAATGTAGTCTTGTCTTTTCTTTGTATTATATTGTTTCTTCAAGTTTGGGTACTTCTTCTTACTGCGTTCCGGCTTTTTTCTTTTTCCGCGACTCATAGGCAGCTCTCACAATTGCTGTTTTAATATCATTCTTTGTTACATTCATTACATTCATATCAACTGAGCATACACTATAAAATTGCTTTGGTTCCATAATTACATATTTCTTAATTGTACCACCAAATTGACTTAATGAAGTATTGTCCTTATATAAAGTTTTAAAATAGTCGTACAACATTCTTAAGGATATTTTATCATCACCTTTCTGTAAATTCAAATCCTCAGCAAATTTATCTACTATTGTTTTTCCTTCGGTAGAAACTTCTTCACCTTCAGCTAATGCAGCTTCTACTAAACTATCTATATCTTCAGTCACTCTCTATACCAAAGCTTCCATACAATCCAATAAGTGGTGCAATTAATATAAATCCATCACCAGCAGCACTATTCACACCAATAACATTACCTGTGATTATGTTATATACAGGACCACCACTCATACCGGGATATAATAGTCCATGAGCTGCTATTTGAAAGAAATAGTTGTCTCTAGGAGTGACAGACATACAACTTAATTTCATTTGTCCAAAGGGATAACCACACGCAATGTATGCTCCACCTTTGAATTCATTATTGTATACATTAAGTGGTGCCTTTTCAAACCTTCTAAAATTACCTCTAAGAATACCATAGTCAAGTCTTCTGTTTACACCAGCAGCTTTAGCTATAACTCTGGATTGAGGGTTTTCTGGATCATAGACAAGATAATTACTTTTCTCAACAAGATTATCTTTATTAATTAAACAATGTGCAGCAGTTACAACATATTGTTCATCAAACACAATACCACTGCACATGAAATCACCATTCACATGTAGTTGTACAACACTTCCATAGATAGGTTTTTCAAGTGGAGTTACAGATCCAACAGGAGGTAAATTAATTGTTGTTTCAACTTGTGGTGTTTCTAATGTAGCTACTTTCCATAGGAAAAATCCAATGAAGGAGAAATAAGCTACAAATAGAGTCCACATTATAAAATGAAAAATACGTTTAATCATAATCTACTTCTTTGGTTTCTCTTCTTTTCCAAGACCTTCAATTGATGCTCCACCCATACCAACAAGCTTCTTATTACCAAGATATGCACCAAGACAAATTAAAAAAAGATAATTTGATTGAGTAAGATCCACTTCACCAATGAATTGGGTAATTTTACCAATTTGACCCAACAATGCCAATGTGAATGACATTATTGCCATGGTGCCGGTAAGAGTTGGATATCCGCCTAGTCGTGCTAGTGGGACAGGAATACCTTTCTCATTTAAATCATTAATGAATTTTGTAACTTTAGTTTTTATACTCATTTCTTTTTACTCACTTTCTAAAGTTTTCAACAAACTTCAAATCCTTTATTATTTTTCTTTTAACATTACAATTCAAACTTTTTAATTTCATTCTATCAGAAATAAGTTTCAATATTTCTTGTTTTAAATTAAGTTTGTCATAATTGCATATATTAAAATTAGTATAAGCATATTTGTCATAAAAATATAAAGTAGCTATATCATATGCTTTAGCTGCTTCTTTTTCTGTTGTAAAACAACCAAGAGAGATTCTATAATTGTTAATACAAATTCTTGCAATCCATCGTCTTGATTTTAAATTTTCATCAAATTCAATACCTTTATATAAATTTTTAGGTGTTTGTCTTTGAAGGTTTTTACTTCTATTAACTACTCTTAAATTACTTAATCTATTATCTAATTTATTCCCATTAATATGATCAATTTCCCCCTTTGGAAAATTCAGTAGAAATCTATGCATTAAAATCGTTTTTTGTTTAGAATAACCGTCTTTTTTCTTTGAAGTTCTTCTGGCATAACCTGTTGAATTTAAATTCCAACTATGCTTAGATAATTCATTAAATTTATGTTTATCAACAATAATATTTTTTCCACACGGAGTTTGTATTACTTTATGCATTTACTTTTTCTTCTTATTGCATTTTCTTTTTTTGTCTTGACCTTATGGCATTTTTGACATAAAAGTTGATAACCATCCTCATCAACAAATAATCTTGCCATGAATATCATGAGAGAGAATAACTCCTTAAATTCATCTTCATCACATTTTAAAATATTGAGTAGTTCGTTGTTAATTTTTATTTCTTCAATTAATTCTTTATAATCGTTGACAGACACGCACGGTATAATGTGATCTAATTCAGTTTCGGTTCGCTTTAAATCTATCTTTTGACACTTTTCACAGGTAAACTTTACTCGCTTAAGTTGTTTACCTTTTTTAGATAGAATGTAGTATTCTTCTTTGGTTCGATTGCGCGCACGTATAGAAGGAGGGTATTTTATACTAAGTCGTCTTAATTGTGAGATAATCCAATTCTTTTTATTGAATTTTCTAGGTTTCGCTTGCTTCTTTTTCTGCTTCGACATTTCTATTTATTGCTTTATCTTCACTAAACTCATTACCGTAACGAGCAAATAATTTTTTAACATTTTTTTCTAAAGCTTCATCTAATGAAGAATCTATTGCTGTCAGTAGAACGATCATATACCAGGCAAGATCACCAGCTTCTTCAATAAGATTTTCTTTATCAAGTTCTCTTCCATAATATACGTGTTTTTTAATCTGATCTGCAATTTCACCAGCTTCAGTTGTTACACCAAGTGCTGCATGAAGAAGATGCTCCATTTGATCACCATTAAGGCGAGAACGAATTGCTTCACTGTTTCCATTCATTGTCATCAAAGCTTTTTCTGTATATTCAGTATTATCCATTAAATTTCCTCATTAAAAAAGTATCTATTAATACTGGATTATCGTGTTTCACTTTAAAATCTACACAAGTCGTATAACTATAATCATAAACAACTCTAACCAACGGTTCAAACATAACACCATCTCTGTAACTAATTAAAGGAATTCGTCTTGTTTTTCCTTTAGTGAATTCTCCAGCTTTTATATATCCTTCTACAGTTAAAATTTCTTCATCCGGTGTAACAACAATGTTTCCACCTAACGTATTGAGTAACTTTATGGTGTTTTCTCTAACATCAAATTTAAAATCACTCGCTATAAAAAACTTCTCTTTAAACTTATCGTTTAAAACCTTAACTCCTATTTTTTCTTCCGTTTGAAAAAGTTCATGAAGCGAGCAAAAAGTAATGACAGAAGAACCATTAATGTATTTTTGGATCTGTATACTTTGTCTTGCGTCAAGCATGAATAACATCTCTCTGTTTCTTGTTCTAGGTATATCAAGTCTTTATTGTTATCAATAACACCATGATATTCACTATCATTTCCCAATGAATTTTCTGAAGTGTGTTCATCCTTTAATTCTGTCTCTCTTTTAACAAGAATTAGTTTACCACCTCTATCTTTTACATATTTTCTCTCATTAGGAAATCTGGCATCAGTAATTACGACTCTATCTTTGTTCTTTATTTTTTCATTCAATACATCAATCCAGAATGTATCAGAAACAACACCTCTAACAACTTCTGTACCAATGAATTGCATCAATTCTCTATAGCTACTGATTTTCTTGTTCAAAAGAAGTTCATTAATTTCTTCTTTTTGCTCATCAGTTAGAGTAATATCTATTTGTTTGGCAAGTCCTTCCAAATTATCAAGAAACACTTTGGCGTGCTCTTCATTTACCTTATATTCATAAAATTTAAAATTCTTTTCTTCTCCTTGATTGAATTCTGAAAATATTACTTCTTTATATTCTAAATTGTACAAGTCATAAGCTGAAACACCAAAAGACACAGAACACAATTCCTTCAGCATATCAGCAAATGCATATTTATACATATTGTGATCCTGAGACAATTGAATGCCTACAGTATCCTTACCGGACTTTTTTCTACCACTTATTCCAATAAGTATTTCTTTATTTTCATCCATTCGTTCAGGGCTTTCTTCTCACCAGTTAATTTAGATTTAATTATTAAAGCACTCTCTAAAATATTGAGTAAATACTTTTGATTGAAGGTTGCTTGAATTTCAAAAAAATCATCAAGTCCAATTGTATTAGTGTCTTCTAAACATAAATAAGATTGATAAGCGTGAGTTAATTCATGAATAGCAGTTTTTAAATCAGCAGAACCTTCTGTAAAATCTATTTCATTTTCATCATCATCACAAACCGCTTTACTAGTGTTTTCACCATGCTTAAATTTATACTCATCATTAGTGAGTATGTGACATTTCCACTTTTCTCCGTTAATGCTTAGTGTACATTTCTTAGACATTAGCTTATTTTTGTCCTCATCTTTTTCATCTTATCTTTAGACAATAAATTCTTTCTTCCTCTAGTTTGAGCGCCACACTCTTTACAAACATATCTTTGAAATTTAGATGTTGCAGTATAAGCAAATCCCTTCTTTTTGAATTCTGTACTTCCACAACTACAAACGTTTTCTTCATCATCATAAAACACATTGAAGTTCAATTTATTACTCCAAGGTCTGATCTTATGATAAAGATCTTCCAACACAAGAACATCCATCTTATTGTATGTTTTCATTTCATTCCATGCTGAAATATTACCATTAAGACATTGTTTCCAAAGTTCAAAACCAGGATATTTAGCATGTTGTAATTTTTTATTTGGTAGTTTTAATTCTTTAGCAAGACTATCTAAAGAATGACTTGGAAAATCAAAATACTTTTTAGATTCTTTGTATGTATCAATTGTTTTATAACTTTCAACCGGGTTTAACTCATGAACAGCAAACCTAGCATTCAATCGCTTAATATCAAACTTTTCACTATTATGTCCAATGATAATGTCAGCTTCATTCATCATAGACCATAATTTTTTAAGTATTTTCTTATCATTCTCAATATCTTTAGAATCTCTCTGGTCCATATAATGAACTTTATTTTCATCAAGCCATTTTGCTGACCAAGAAAGAACGCAAGTATTTTTCTTTAATTGTTTTGCTGAAATATATTGTTGATGAAGCGCCCAACAATACGCAATCAAAGGAGCCGTTTCAATGTCCAAGAGTAAAATCTTTGGACCTTTGTTTTTCTTTTTTGACATAATATTACTTCAATCCTGCTTTTAAAACTTCTAAAGCTTGTTCTATTTCTTTAATACTAGTTGTTATTGTGATTGTTAATTGTTTAGCTTTTTCTAAATTAGCAAAGTGTGCTTCTAATTCACGTTCTAATATTTCAATAGCTTTCATTTGTTTCCTCTTGCTAATTGTTTCATAGATTTAAGGACATTAACCGTCATGTTTACATCCACTTCAGCAATATGGGCACCTTCTGATGAATGACCGAATAACTTGGCAACGTTTGATAACCCGGCTTTAGCGCTGCCAGGAATTACATTGAAAAATTTCAGTAATTCAAACGCAGTAGAAACGTCAAGTTTGCGGTAAGAAACATGCATTTCCCACTCATCTTTAGACATTAAATATGTGCGAATAAATCTATCATCAAAGTCAACGTTATATCCGATTGGAGTGAGTGTTTGTGTGCCTTGTACACTATGACGAGTTAAAAAATTAAGAATTTTAGATTTAGCTTCTTTATAAGTAATTGCTTCTTTATCGTGTTCTATTAGATTAATTCCGTTAATTTCTAACGCTTTACGGGTAACCTTATAAACACCATCGGCAGGTTTAACTTTCAAATCCAACACTTCAATTGCCTGAAGCGTTGCATCAGTAACTCTTAAGCATATTGTAAGCAGCGAATGTTTCTGTTCGTCTGTGCCACCAGTTTCACAGTCATATACTATATATTTTCTCATGTATTACACAATTCTTCGAGTTTATCATAACTTTTTTTATTATGATATTTCACATACTTCTCCATGTCAAGTATATTTTTAAATATATCCAATGTTTTGTATACCTTTTCAACAAGTTTACGCATATGTTCATCTTGTTCCCAATACTTAACAAGTTTTAATTTTTCTTCACAATCAAAATAAACATAAATTTTATCACCCATTTGTACATGCTCACCCTCAATGGCATCAAGCACTTTTTGTTCATTGGTTCGTTGTGGATTAAGTACTTTCTCAGTGATTGTTACTTTTTTACACCACCTATTAATGTCTTTTACGTCACAAGCTTCTTTTATATATTTTTGATAAATATCTTCTATTTCTCTTTCATCGCCGTGGATTAGAAGTGAATTGATAACACATTTAATCATCTCTCTTAAAGCTAATTCTCTTTTGTTGTCCTTTATTGAAGAACCTTTAATTGTAATTTCACCATCTTCATCTTGTAACACATAATTCTTAGCCTTAAGCACTAGAACCGAAGAATAGTAACCATCATCATCCCACTTGATTTTTTTAGGCATTAGAGAATTCAATTCATTTAAAAGTTTTTCTCTTTCTTCTTTTGAAAAGAAAGACATATCTTCTTTACAGAAAGAAATTGAATCGGTATCTACTGGTGTAAGTGTAAAGTTATAATTCGCCACGTTCTTTAGCTTTTTCTAAAACGGTTTTATAAGTAGATTCTTTTTCTGTTGCAAAATATAAATTCATCCAATCAATTTCACTACAATTCATTCTTTTATCTGATGGTTGTCTCATATTTTATTCCTATACATTATAATCTATATTATCGTGCATCATTCTCGTCAAAGATAATATCTAGCAAATACATGAGTGATTCGCCATTATCTCCATCACCTCCAGTTTTCCAACAAAAATGGTCATCGTTCCAAATCCAATCAGTATCAGAAATTCGCTTCATTAAAGCGATACTTTTTGGATGATGTGGAACTCCGTTTTCCCAACGCTTGTTAATGTCATACTCTACTCCAGGCTTTTTATCATAAGTATCCTGTAGCATTTGAAAGTGTTTGCGCCTTTCATCGTTTGTCATCATCTAATCTCCCATGCACGATAATTTATGTTATCATGCATCATTTTTTCCTGTTCTTTCTTTAAACATTCCATACCAATAATTATAATCTTTATTTGTAGCCCATTCAATAGCTTCACAAAGAATTTCTCTACCTTTTCTTGTCACCAACGCCGCATTTTCTGGACTATTGAACGGCAAACCTGTAGCCCCTAATAGGCCATATGCGCTGTTAATAAAAATTTTAGCCATTTGGTCTAAGTATTTATAATGTTTATCCTTAGTTTTTTTGTATTGACTTTTATATTCTAATCGTTTGTTGGTGAAATATTCTAACATTTTTAAAAAGTGTTTATTTGGGTCTTTTCTTTTATCATAAATTTCATATTGTAGCATTATAGAAGGATATAGAGCAGCAACATCAAGTTTAAACACATTCTTATAAATACCAGGAACACCAAATGAAATAGCCCCTTCAAACCTTTCCGGTTCACTTAATTTAGGTATACTCCACCCATCTTGTAAATAACTTCTAACCAAAAAACTGTTAACTTGACTACCAGTTGCTGTGCAATTAATAGCTTGAAAACTTTTAGGAACGGATTGTGTTAAATAAAAGAAAGAAGCAATCATCAAGTCATACAAGGCTAAAGAATCACGACTATCGTGTTCGGCATAAGATTTGATTTTCTTCCATTCTTCAGGGTCTTTATAATTTTCAGCAATTTTAGACGCATCATAATGCTGTCTATCTTCAGCTTCTAATCCTTCTTGTGTAATAATATTCTTTAATCCATAATTAACATACTTACGGCTAAAATCGTAATGATAGGCAACAAACATCGTATCAACTATCTCTCTACCATAAATGTATGCCTTTTTATACTCGTAAGATTGACTACCGTCTTTTCTAAATTGTGATGGTTTTTTCTGGATTTTTATAGGAGTATCGTTTCTGCCAAGAACTAGCTCCGTATCGTTCTTTTTAGCTATAAAATTTAAATAGGGAATATCGTATCCAAATATGTTATGACCAACCATAACAGACGGATTCATTTGCCTCACCCAATTACACCAATCATCCAACATTTCAGCTTGAGAGTCATAATCATCAAAGCAAAACAATCTCTCAGATACAACATCACCACTTCTAAATGTATTTGAAATTAGAAGCACTTTAGACTTGCTATTATGACCTAATGTTGTTGCCTCAATGTCGAAAGAAAGAACAGATACATCTTTAACTTTCATTCCCTGGAAATAACCAAATCCATGAAGTACCATGGCAGCTTCTTTGTCATCATAAACAGTGTAGAAGTCTCTACTCTTATCATAGCGTTTATATTCGTACAGCTTTTCTTTACTGTCAAATTGGCGCATGTGTCTGTAGTATTGATTTCCCTTAAGTTCGATGTTATCAACTTTGAAGGGACGATTGCTTAGCAACCAAGGTTTGTAGCCATATATTTCGGTTGTTATTTCCCCATCTTTTTCAAAGAACAATTCAATGCCATCATCTGTGGCTTCACAAGAAACTATATTGTTTAATTGGGCATTCCCAAATATAAATTCTTTATTCATTCAGTCCAATAATCTTCAAAACTTAATTTGTTTAATGGTAGTTTTGTTGGATCTACTTCTTTCAAAGTTTTACACTCATACCAATCCATATTATTAAACAACCAATCGGTTAATTCCATACTGTCTTGAATTACCCAATCATATTCTTCTGTATAAGTTGTATCTGGATCTTTATTCTTATAATATGTAGATCGATGATCAGCCACTTCATGAGCATCAATTTCAAAATTTCTACCACAATCAGATCTAAGTTTTATTTTAGTATATTTCATTAATTTTCTTTTTCCTTAGTTTTAACAATAAAAGATTCTATTGTACTAATTGACACTGGAGTATATTTATTAGCACTCACTCCAACATCATATTGTCTACCTAATATTTTGTCACTAACTTTCCTGCCCGGTCTACTGTGTATGTGACCGTGTAGATGAAATTGACCAAAATCAGGAACAGTTAATCTTTGATGTACCTTTCTACTCTCACCATGCCAATTTTCACCATCACTTCCTTTCATAGCAGTTGCATCTTCTCGCCATACACCAAACAAAGGACAATGACTTAATGTTACTCTTTCATTAGCTATGTACATTGTTGCAGTATGTAACACAGCATCAAATCCACAACTATACATACTCTGCACACCACCATCATGATTACCTATTATAAGAATTTTAGTTCCATTTAACCTATCGATAACTTTCTTTAAAGTACCACTTTTACCCATTCCCATGTCACCTAAAAAATAACCTACGTCTTGAGGTCTAACAGAAGCGTTATAGTTATTTATAAGCACTTCATGCATATGATGAACATCTTTAAATGGACGTTGGTCAAATTCAAGAACCTTTTCATGACCAACATGCCTTACCAGTCAGATGTAAAGTAAATATTACGTATTCTTTTCATCTGACAAACCCCCTTTCACGTTATTCAAGCAAGCAAATTCTTTATGATATTTCTTTGCGGCTTGATTATAAGCTAACGCTGCTTTTTGTTTACAATTAAATGTACCTAAATATATACGTTTTCCATCAACACCAATAACAACTTTCCACTTAGATTCACATTTATAAACACCTTTAAAACCAGAAGTATTATTTGAATGTTTTGGTCTATTTCTTATATTCTGGGTACTATTACAAATTCTCAAATTTATTTTTCTGTTGTCCAATGTATTACCATTAATATGGTCAACTTGTGCGTTTTTATTATCTACATCCATTATTAATCTGTGTAATAAAACCTTTTTTCTCCTATTTCTATCCCAACCTCTCACATAAATTTTACCACGATTACTAAACCTATGCCATGCCTGATTGAAAATTTTAGGAATATCTTCTATATCTACTAAAAATTCGGTTCCGTCTGATAAATAAAGTTTTATATATTCATTCATATTTCAATCGTATTTTTCTAAGTCTTTCATGTAATGAAATGGGAAGATTCAAACCATATTCACTATTCATGTGTGCAAAATCTGCAGACATATAGGCATGGCATTCATCTTCCAACACTTTTTTACTATAACCAACACTCAAGAGATGTTTCTTCAATTTGGTGAGTTTATATCTCTTTAAAGCGTTCTGCACTTCTCTCTTATAATCTTTATTTGTGTAAAACAATGCATGACAAAACTCATGTTCTATAGCTTCTTTATTGCCACCATTTACACCAATAATGTAAAATCTACCTTTCCTATTTTTAAACAAATTCAACAGTTTCTTTTCTTCTTTTGTCAATGGATCAAATTTACCATCATAAAACGGTTTAAGTACATATGAGGGAATATTCATTCCTTCCCAATCCTCATAATAGCTAAATGAACCATTTTCTTCAATATACCAATCCATGAATTCATCTAATGTAAATATTTTACCATGAAACTTAGGAGATTCATAGTATTCCTGAAATCTTACAAATGTCTTACCCATCAATTCTTGGGTTTTAAAATCAAGTAAAGTAATTCTATCTGTAAGATTAGTTACTTTCACTTAACTTCCCAATCGTTAGCTAATATATCTTCAATATCAATTCCAAAAAACATTAAACCTTTTTTATACAATTCCTTAACGCTGTACCAATAGTCTGAATAACCAATATTTTCCCAATCAGTTATTTTTGACTTTCTTCTAATATGTTTACCTTTTTTCATAGCATTAAGAAAATTCACCACTTATCCTCTTCATTTTTCTTCATTTCTTTTTCTTCAAGCAGTCTGTAAAACTCATTTTCTTCTTGTCTTGATAATTCACCAATTTCACCCTTTGGTCCATTCCAAGAAAATGCAAATTCATTCAATTCACCAAGGTCATTCTTCAATATTGCCATTTGCATGTAATGATCTTTTGAAAAATCCTTGGGATTGTAAAAAGGTCGCCATAAAGACAGAATAATGCGGAATGACTGGTATAAAAAACTACTACCTTTAATGGCCGTGAAGTCATATAACGGATTATCAACTCCACCACCTAATCCAAGTTTATTAGGTTGAACAAGAGTAATGAGAGCAACATCAAGGTCATTCACAAGATCTTGTAATTCACCAGCAACCCTTTTAGAACCTTGTGTTTCATCTGAAAATTCACTCATTACACGTTCAAAGTAATCAAGCATTACAAGTTTAACTTTTTCTCCACTATCATCTTGACAACGTATAATGTAATCACGAATATGACTCACTGATGGACAACTGCGGTTATAGAAATTCACATTACCAAATTCTTGTTTAAGTTTTTCTAAAAGCCTGCCTTCTTTATTGTCTTTAAAAGTTTGATATAATTGTTTTCTATCAAGTCCACTGATTTTGTACATCACCTTTTCAAACATACGGTTATGATGCATATCAAAACTACCAAAAACAGTTTTAACACCCATTTTACTTGTATTGTTTAATACATTCAACGCAAGACTTGTTTTACCACTACCAGCACTACCTAGAATTGCAACATTAGCTCCGGTAGATAAAAATACATTTTCATCAAGAGTAGGTAAACCTGTAACAATTGTATTTTGATCAATGTTTGTCACATATTCTTTAAAACTATCTTTAATGTCATAAAGAGTTATTGGTTTGTGTGCAACAGAATCATCATATCTACAAGCATGAGAACCTAAGCCTTCACAAATCTTTTTCAATAGATTATGAGATTTGCAGGTAAACTGACCACCTTTCCAACCATCACTGAATACTTCAGCAGCAGCTCTGTACACTTCTTCATCATCTAGGCGTTCACTACCATTAACTTGGGCTTGTTTCTCAGCAACACCCTTAAGCATACGGTAGACAACTTCAAAAGGAAATCCTTGGGCTTTATAAGTAGCTGCCAATATTAGTATAGCTTCTCGCCTGTGTCCTTCTTCAAAATGACCTTCCTGAATTACGAATTTACAAGATGGCAACCATTTAGGCTTATCACCAAACTTAATACCTTCAATTTCTTCAACTTCTACTCTTTCCTTTTTTTCTACCTTTTTAGGCTTTCTTAATTCATAAAGTTTTTCGGGTAATTTTACAGTGTCCCAACTAAATTCTTCTAGTCGCTGCTTTACTTTTTTATAATCATTAGCTTCTTTTTTAATTTCATCAATAGAAAGCTCATACAATTCTTCTAATTCTAGTGGGATTTTATATAACCCACTCTTTTGGTGTTTTGTACCAATCATGCGAATAACACGTTGAGCATCGTAGACAGTGCCATCATAAGTGTCCAGATAGCCTGCCATGTTGTAGCTCAATGTCTTAAGATCTTCAGGAGTAAATTTTTTATCTGTTTTGATTGATACCGAAAATCCTTTACACCCACTAAAACAAATTTGAATATCATCTTCCGATATACCCCATTGTAACAGCTTGTCAACTATCTCTTTAGTATCTTCTCTAGCCTGATCAAGATCATCTTTACTATCAAAATCAAAAAATATCTTATCTGTAGTTACACCAGTCATTCCCTTAAATGACTTGGTTTTTTTAAACTGATCTTTATGATCTTCAGAGTAGACGTATAGAGATAGATACCAATCTTTCTCTGGATCTAAATTCAATTCATAAGGATTTTGTTTGATAGGATATATGTTATTATGAGTAAATGATCTACTCAATCGATAGTACAAGCGTAGTCCCTCCATATTAAGTTTATTCAGTTGGACATTCTAATATCATGTCACCAATAGCTTCTTTTGCTGCATCAATGCTTTCAGGTAATGCTGCTACAGAACCATCAGAAAGTCTAGTTGCTTTAATTGCGGCTAGTTCTTCAACTTTAATGATACCATCTGTACCATTACTATAACAAAATGTTTTGTCTTTTTCAACCTCTGGTTCTTTAAAACTGAAAGAACATACAAGACCCATCACTACGGTTCCTGTCAATAGTCCTGCAAAAAACTTTTTCATAACAACTCCTTTTAGAGTATCTAGCAAGAAACAACAACACCTCTGTAGGGGGTCAGGGAATTAGGAGGGGAAATCATGAGATATTGCTATCTCTTGCTAGAAATTTTATAAACTCTTAGTTTCTTCGCTACGCTTAGTCTCTTGGGGGCGGTTGCACCACATTAAATTTGATCGTTTCAGGAATTTTAGCCAAACGTTCTTCGGCTTGTTCTTCTGAAAGATGACCTAATTCAAATAGTCGTTCTACAACATCTTGAGGAGAATCAAGATTCAAAATCTGTCCTTCTTCCAACTCAACATTCTCATTGATTTTTAGAAAGAAGCCACTTCCGTCTTTCTTTTGGAAGATTGTTCCAACTTGTTTCCAGGCAGATTTACTACCACCATTANNCCATTACCACTACTTTTATTGAAATTTTTCTTAGATGATTTTCTAAAATTACTACTTTTTGTTCTCACTATTTTTCCTTTCGATTGACTTTACCAGCCACCTTTTAATCCTTTAGCCTTTTTTCTAAAGGAAGAAAGTTTTGGAGAGACAGTTTCTTCTTCATCTACACCATTACTACCATTGGCAGCTTCTTTTACTTTTTTGGTTGATCTTTTCTTACGAGTAACCTTTTTTGTTGTTTTTCCACTACCAGCAGCTCTTTCATCTACAGATGCATCTGCTTCAGGATCATCACCGGTTTCCATTAACAGGCTTAGACTAAGAGCATATTTCTTTGCTCCGGTCAAAGCTTTATAGCATCCCTTGTCGCCTTTATCTGTACCTTGACCAGTTACAGGAATATCAATGAAGTCATCTTTATCTTCAACATTTTGAAATCTAAATGTTACCTGGGTGGTGGTTAGATAACTACCATTATCTTCATTATGAATGACTTCAGCCGATTGAGTGACAGGGAACATAAGCAGGCCATGTTTTAGAAATGATGGTCTAACTGCCCTGACAAAATCAGCTTCTTTTGCATAGCTGTATTTATGAAATGTATTCTCACCTTGTTTCTGTACGTACCCAACTTCTTGCATTACTGCAGCAATGCGTTCAAAAACATTCATTATTGTTCTACCTTCAACTTTCTAACTGCCATTCTAAACTCTAAAATAGCCTCTGCATCTGTTCGTTTAGGTTCTTCACTAACAACTTTCATTTCCAGTGTATCCGGGTTAAAAGCTACTGTCAACAAAGAAGATACTTTTTTTCCATCAATCACTTCCCGTTTGATACCTAACAAGCATTGGCTAAACTTTTTATCCAAGCCTTCAAATTCAACTGTTTGAAATGGCCTAACTTTCAATTTTTCAGGAGTAATTTGATCTTTAACGTTAGGTCTGTCAGCGGTAGCTCTTCTAGCGGCAGCTGCTGCAACTGGTTCATCTTCTTCTACTGGTGTAAATGGTTCAGGCACTTTGGCTGAGACAGTCTTTCTAACTCTTTCTAAATCTTCATTAGGAATGCTACTAATCGGAGTTTTTACTGCTACACCCATCTCCTTTAGAATATCAAGCAACTCTTTGTTATCAGTATACCCTTTTTCTTTAGCTAGTTCAAACACTTTTACTTTTTTACTCATAATAATCCTTAGTTAGAATCATCGTCAGATGAATCGTCGTCACTGTCGTGATCATGTTCATGATGACACTTACATTCACCATCCTGACCATTTTCTCCGTTAGTTAGATTAGCACTACTTCCATCAGGGCAGGTAATTGTAGCACCTGCGTCTGTTTGAGTAACAGAACAAGCTAATGCAATTGATCCATTTTCGGGATATGTTATTGTTTCAACGTCTTTACCACAACTTATCAGCAGTAGAATGGCTAATATTAAATATCTCATTTCATTATGTTTTCTTTATGATGTAAACCTATTTTCTCACCTTGTTTATATTTATCTCTCAAAACAAATATTTTGTCAAGGAAATGTTTTGGAAATCCTTTTTTTCTTATCTTTTCTTTAGCATCAATCCAATGCTGTTCAATAACATTAAAGTTTTCTCTGGCAAAATTAACAATGTATTCTTTCTCGCCAATTAGTCCCTTGACACAACAGTGATATAAAAGCTTATACGTGGGCATAGCTTCGTTATTATTGAAGAACATATCATGAAGTCTGTAATTGATACCATTTTCAATCATTTGAGGGATAAACCAACGTTCTAAGGCTAGCACCAAGCTCTCTTCCACCATTGCATCAATCTTTTGCTGATGAGTGAGCTTATTCCAACATTCATCTGTAATTTCAGTAGCTCCCGTTACAAACCTTTGATATGTGGGAATAGATAAATCCAACAAATCAGCAATGATAACATGTAAATAATCGTGTTCTATATATTCAGGAATAGTTGCGATTTTCTGTTCTTTCAATGCATTCTTATGGAAAAATTGAAACTTAGATTGATCTTGTTTAGCTACTCTTTCTTGAGTTTCTTTTAATCTTTTATTAAAAAACAGTGTATCTTCACGTAAATTATTAATATGCTTTTCAAAAAATTGTATATCATACTCATGTTTCCAATGTGGAATACATTTAGAAGTTGCTAATTTCATATCGTATAGATATTGCATTCTAGGTACATTGGCTGGCCCAATTGGAGTAGATTCAACTCCATCTGAACTTTTAAGATGATAAAGAATATCATCAGTTTCTGTAAACAACCTCTCTGGTTTTACTTCGATGATTTGACCATCAATATCATACATTACACCCGATGGTGTTTCTTTAACTCTACATTCTTTATATTTACTATCTATACCAACAAACTCATCATCCGAAGCAAGTAAATCCCAATCATGTAAAGGACGATTCAAATCAAATCCATGTGCTTTTAATGCTTGAGAACCTATTAACAACATTTATTCCTCAGTGTATTCAATGAGTGGACATACTTTTTGTTTAGCAGCTCTTAGATATTCCCAGATAACAGCAGTAAAACCACTAGTTTTTCGTCTATCAATAAATCTGGAAACTGGTGTAACTACCTTATCTACAACACGATTAATTTGTTTATCAAACCATAACCAGAGTAAAAATAAATCAAATAGTGTAATGAATATAGCAAAACCAGGAGCAGAACTACTACCGTTAACCAACCATGAATAATATGAAATCGGTAAACCTATTGTAAGACCTAAAGCTAATCCACCACCAACAATAGCCATAAGTGCCGCTGCTATTGTGCAAATTACAGTGCGCCAGAAATACCAACAAAGCGTCTCTGGCATACCAAACTCTGGAGCAAAAAAATCATTTAACCTATAATGCCAAGATTTTTCACTAATTTTCATATTAATTCCCTTATGTGCATTCAATAATGGCAATACATATAATTAATGTTATACATATACCACCACCATTTCTATCTAAAAATTCCCAAAAATTCATTAGTAACAAGTGCTGTCGTAATATTTATCGAGCATGTAACTTCCACCATCTTTAATGGTTTTTTGTAATACATCTTTTACATTACTCAAATACACATTTGTTCCTTTATAATTTTTACAAACAAGTATTGCTTTATTTAAAAGATCTTCTACTTCTTTCATTTCAGGAACATCAATTGTTTCTTCATGTGATTTAGCTTTATCAAATTCTGTAAAGATTTCACCATCAGAAGTTTGGTAAACGTAGTCACCATCATACTTATAATCTTCCCATTCCTGACAACGTGAGTGAAATTCACCATTTACAGTTTCAAAACCTTCAACTACAGGAGGCATAACATTCCCTTTCTAGTAACAATTACTATTATAATAATTTTCTAACAATCGATCACCATTATCATCTTCAATGGCATCTAAAATCCTGGTAACATTATTCATATAATCATCAAAACCAGTATATTGCTTAGACAAAAGACCCGCTTGATTTAGAAGATCTTTAACTGTACTTAAAATTTCTTCATTACTTACTACAGATTCCTCATGTTTTGAGGCTTCTTCCATTGTTTCAAAAACTCTACCATCTTTTGTTCTATACACCTGTTCCATATTAATTTACCTTTTCCTCAACAAGATTAAAACATTTCTTCTTATTACAAAACTGACAAATAAATGTAGATTCTGTTCTCTCTACCTTATCACGTCTAATGTGTGAATATCGTTTAATGCATAAAAACGCATGTCCAAGTAACCAACAAAAAAACTTTCTCATTCAAGCACCATTACATTTTGTTCTATCATTTTGGCTATCCATTTTTCTTTATCATCTTCACACATTTTTGGACAACCTTCAAGATCAATTATCGTCTTAAATCCTTTTTCTACAAAGAGAATCGATAAGTGTTCAATTGCATCTAATGAAACACCAACCATTACAATATGTTTAATATCCTTTTTAGGAATTACCTCTAAATCTGCCAATGAATTACACACAACTTCATATTCCATTTTAGCAATGAAGTCAACGTATTCATCTTCATATGGTGGTGTATCGCAAATGAATAATACTTCCTTATTCATCAACCCCATCCTCTGGCAATCTTTCCAATGCCTCTTTAGCTACCTGCCAATTTCTCACTTGAAGTTGATACTTAGAAATCCTCTCCTCTAAAAGAGGAATACGATTTTTATGATGTTCAATATCATCTCTATCTGAAGCAATTCGTTTTTGTCTGTCTGCAATATGCTGATCAAGTGTACTTAAAACATCTAAAATCACATTGTCTTTCTGATCACTCATTTAATAACCCCCAAATAATGTAATCATGGTGCCAAACAATAAAAAGAAAGCAACCACCGCTAAAACAAGCGCCATAAAGTGAGCTTCAATCCCAGTGAAAAACGTGTCAAAAATATAAGCCAGTGTTGTAGTAAGAAACCAGGCTATACCTAATTTAGTAGACAAGTCACCCATCAGATTTATCACTAGAACCAGACATTGTCAACCAACCCATAAATGTAAAAAACAACACAATCATCACTATTTCCATTATTTATTTCCTTTCGATAAATCAACTACATTAGAATAATCTTTTTTCCAACACACATCACGGTAGGGACATACACCGCCATAATAGTTGTTACAAGCATTAAGGTTTCTAGTGAAATTCCCTTCCTTAATCATTGTGTTAGCTTCATCAAAATTATCCATTACAATTTCTTCAGCTCTCTCTGGAATGTCATCAATAATAACATCCATTCTACATTTAGGGTCTACCGTTTCATTCCATTCACCACCACACCGCTTGCCGTTAACTGTAGCGCTGCAAGTCTTATGTCTAGCACCCTTTTCAGCTTTATACCCACAAACCGTGCATTCTTTTTTCTTATTTTTTACTATTTGTTTATAGAATACAATAAAACCCGCTTTTCTAGATTTATAGGTTTCTTCTTCCATACTAATGTAAAGTGTCAATTGTGGACTAAAAATAACGCTGTCGGGTTTATATTCAATTGAAGATGTTTTTCTATCAAAAAGAATAGTTTCAACTTTACCGTCCTCATGTTCCCACTTAACAATTAAGTCAATGTAGGCAACAACTTCGTCACCAACATCATTCTTAATAATTGTTTTCTTTTGTACAGCAAGTGTTTCTTTTACATGAGGAAAAATGTGTTCAAGATAAGCATCAATCATCAATCTACCTTTACGCCTTAGACAAAGCCAATTGGCATAATTGTAAAACTGACGCTGTTTATCACTTAAGTTCTTCCAGCCCTTTTCTTTCTTTTCTTCTCCAAAGAGTTTAACTAATGAGAACGGATGACCATCAAACTCTAATTCTTTACCGAATTCTTGTAATTCTAATACATCTTCGTCATGTAACAAATCTTTATCAAAGTCTGATGCTGCATAAACAATGTTCTCATTCAATGGAATGTGTTCTTTTTCCCTACCAGTTACTGGTGCATATTCAAATTCTGCATCAAAGTCTGCATACATCTGTTCTTTAGGATCTTCTAAATCTTTATATTTATCTAAATGTAAATTATCTAAAGGAGTGTCTATTGCATTACCAAAAACAAGAGCGCCACTTCGAGTTGTTTCTCTCAATCGCTTGACATAGTGGAACTCATAGAGTTTACCACAAGTCATAAATTTGTTCATGGCTGAGTGAGATAGTTTATTCTTTTTCATACCGTTCAATCTCTTTTAACAGATATTTAACAAATTTCTCTGATGTTCGTGATTGATACTCTGGCACCCAAATACTTTCCATACCATTCCTATCACACCAGAATTCTATATCATAGTCACGGGACACTACAAATTGAGCACCTTTTTGTTTAGCATCTCCAATCCAGAGTGCATCTAATTCACCCGGAGGTGCATTGTGTACTATTTCATACTTTTCTGGTAATAGTTCCTTAATCTTAGGAAAATGACAATCTAATGCCAATTTAATAGTGTTTTCCACTTTAGGTGGAAGAGTGTTTATTGTTTCAACAACTGTCTCTACCGAATCCATTTTTCCTCCTACAATCTTTCTGCCCACATCGGCATTCTAAACGTTTAATTTTACTTCCAAAAGCCTTTCGCCTTGCCATAGTTAGAGTTTGGGCATTTTCTGCCTTGGGGTGTAATTTAATATAATTAGTCAAACTTCTACCTAAATAATTAGATTCTCTTGGTTTTTTCTTCATATTTATTTAATTTCTTCAAATTTTCACTAGCCCACAACGGTTGTAAATTAGTGAAATGACAAGCTTCTAGCAATTCTTCTCTACTGGTTAGATTAAACTTTGACAACGGTTTAATGTGATCAATATGCCATCCTGTTCTACTCCAATTATCCCAATTCATTCCAGGTTTCCATTGCCATTCTAACCACTGCTTTAGAAAATCTATTGTACATCCTAAATCTCTAACAGCAGAACCTGTTTTCTGATTATTTTTAATTGCTTTATTTAATCTTGACCTAAGACTAAATGATAATTTAAAATTAATATCAACCTTTCGTTTATCTCTAGCGTATTTTTGCTTTTTCTTCTTAGATTTTTTATAGTATTCTTTGTAATTTTTTCTCTGTCTTTCTATGACTAAATCTCTGTTTTTTGTGTAGTAAATTTTCCCTCTTTGACTTTTAATTTGTTTATTCTTTTCTCTATAAATTTTATCCCTTTCTAAGAATTTTTCTTTATTTAGTTCGTAGTAGCTTTTACTGCTAATTTTTCTACACAATTTACATTGATATTGATAACCATCTTTATTTCTTTTATTTCTATGAAAATCTTCCGCACTTTTTTCAATTTTACATATACAACAGACCTTTTTCATACATGTTCCACTACTATACCACACTCTGTCAACAAATCAAGACCTTCACTCAATCTATAGGGTATATCATAAATAACCTTTTCAAAACCGCCTTTATTTATAATTGTTTTAGCGCACATTTTACAAGGAGCATGAGTACAGAATAACACTTTAGGTGTAGTATTGCACACATTTACCTTAAGCATAGCATTTAACTCAGCATGAAGGCAACCACATTCACCAGGTGTAGTGCTATCACATTCATTATCTAATCCTTTAGCATTACCATTATAACCCACACCATACACATAAGAATAATCAGTAGACGTTACAACACACCCAACCTTTAATCGTTTACAAGTAGATCTCTCTGCCATAAGATGAGCTAGTTGCATGTATATTGATTCAAACTTTGGTCTGTGCATCCTTTTTCTTCCGTTTTTTGGTAGGTTTGAAGTTATTATGTTGATTACACAAATCAGTATACATTCGATTTAAAATTTTATATTTCTTCTTGGCCTTCATTTCTTTGTTCAATATAACATCTTCAATGCAATCGGGTATATACCCACTATAATCATCACCACTTGGAATAGAACCATCACCCGGCAATGAATACTGTGTGGTATACCAACCAACCGGCTTATTTTCTTGATCTCTACACGTTCCAAACATTTCATAAACACTTCTACTATCTCTTCCTACAAATAAATAAGAAATAATGTCTTGAACATTGTAATAGTCAACAAACCACCATCCCTGATTTTCTGAATATTGAACAGGATTCAATCCGGTATAAAGCTTGTCGCAATAATTACGCATTTTAGTAATGTATTTTAATGCAAAAACTATATCTTCTTTATTGTTTTTATTTTTCAGTAGTTTCATGTTCTAAACTCAAATGTATTTTATCTTCCGTTGCTGTTAAAATTGTATGCTTTGTAACATATACATCGGTTTGAAGTTTATCATGTAAAAGTCTAGCAAGTCTTTCTGCTTTTTCACGATCAGAACTACAAGTTGTTTTAAAAAAGGATTTACCTTCCATAATAACTTCTACATCATATGCAATCACTTCATGCCTCATAGTCTGGTACTTTCTTTATATTTTTCTCGGTACTCTTTCACAGTAATCCAATGTCTCAGGAGAACGTGTTGATCTAATCTTTGTTTTGCTTTATGTCCACAGATTTTACAAGTCAACATCATTCCACCACATAGTTTAAATCTACAAGATTTTCTGGTAGATCTTTACCGTTTTCCAGTAGCTTATTTCTTCTCATTGCTTTTTTAAGCCATTCATCAACCCGTTTCATATTCCTTTCATGTTCTTTATTAAATCGAGTTTTCAATGTCTTTGCTGCTTGTTTCAACTTAGCCGGTGATCTCTTCCAAGCAGTTGCATAGTAATCAGCATCTTCCTTGGATAAATGACTAATTAAAACCTTATCCTCAAGCAACACATTATAAGAGCGGTCTTCATTCTTTTTGATTCTAATATTCATATAGTTCCCTTTCTATATTTCAGTGAAAATCAGTATTACTTTTGTCTGACAAATAATCTTTTGTTAACTTTATAAACTTAAACTGATCCTGCATAAAACCCACACTTTATACAATATAATTTATCTTCCGAATCTCTATTCCAACTATGCGGACTACTTCCGCCTTGAGTAACACATTTTTCATCCTTGGGTTTTTCATTAGCCATTTGTTCTATCTTTTGTTTAGCAATTGCATTTATAAATGCTTTTAGAAGCCATATATAAAATGCAAATATAAGTATAAGAGTTAGAAATTCCACTTATTCCTCTATGTATGCAGGACATTTTGGTAAATGCCTAGAAGATGGTAGTCCATCACCTATGGCAGCTAGTCCGCACTCACATTTTTTATTTTCTACTATCGTTTCATTTTCTTTTATAAACTCCTCATATTCACGAGTTAATTGTTCGAAATCTATTTCCAATTCTTCAAGTTCTTCTCTCATCATTTCTGTTGCAATTGGTGAAACATAATGACCTTTAAGTTTATCTTCATCTACAACAACGTTTTCTGGTAAGTCAATAGTCCAATCACTTTGATCTTCGCTGTATTTTTCACTATCAAATTCTAAAAGAATGTCATCGTCATGAACAAACTCTATACCTTTATAAACAAAATATTTACCCATGGTATGATCTTTATTATAAACAATAAAATTACAACGCAATCTAGCATCATCATACAATTTTTTATAGATAGTGTAACAACAATAAACACTTCGTGTTTTTACTGCAGTATCTTCCCATATATACTGAATAATTCTAAAAATATATTTGAATGTCATTTCCAACTTCCTACAATTTCAGCACTGAGTTTGGCAGCTGAAAAACTTGACCCTATTTGAGTAGAATTAGGAACATTACCATTTCTAACATCTGTTACAGGTCCACCATAATTACTCAATTTGTTATGACTTGCTACAACATGGAAATTCTTATGTCTTATGTTATAGCAGGCGGGATATATATCACATTCTTTACCTAAATCCTTTTCATGATTTCCAGATGCAACAACCACAATTATACCTTTTCTAATTGCTCGCCTTAGAAGCGCTTCTTCACCCTGTGAATAGTATTTACCACCAGCGCTTATGTTTATCAACTTAGCACCACTAAACATAGCTCTCATTATGATATCTGGAAAATCTTCCTGGTCTGCTGTTACACCTTTAGCATGATACCATTTCAATATCATTAGGCATTGTTTTTTAAAGTTGATACCACTAGCAATTATTCCAGCAATAACTGTACCATGGTTTCTTCTATCTTCCATTCCCATGCCGGTATAATCTTTGTGTCCTTGCTTGCACAAATAGTGCTTAGGAAAATCATTACTTATACCAGTGTCTATGATTGCTATTTTTGTTCTAGCATCATTATCGTATGATACATACTTAGTGCAACTGCTAAATAACAGCAAGATACTAAACATCCACCGCATATGTTTTACCTTTTTTATCTACCATAACATTGAAAACATTCAGATCAATATGATCAAACACTTTCCGTATCTTATCATAATACACATGAGCGTGTGGATATTCAATACCTAAATCATATAAAGTTTTCCCTTCAATGTATTCCATAACTATAGCAGGATAACTTGCATCAGTAAAAACAGCAGTTACAAATGCATATGGTTTAGGAGTTATTCCCGTTTTCTCCAATAATTTCATACGGTTATATTGTCTAAAAGCTTTTATCTTATGGTCTTGAGTATAGAAGATTTTAATCCCCAAACCGGGATAATCATTAAATCTATAAAAAGCACCCTCACCACCTTCAGCAATGAGAGTTGCTTTAAGTTCTTTTTCGTTTGTTAAAAGCTTGTTCTTTCGGTGTAGACCACCGACAGTTAGCTTTAGTGTAATTTCCTTCAACATTAATCCTATCTAAAGTATAGCCATCAGGTCTTTCGCCCATATCTTCCAAAAATTTACTAAAACTGTCCCATTCACTACAGACTTTAATACCCCTTCCGCCATAGTCATCATAAAAGTCATGATTGGGATTGTTACATCTTTCACGCATTTTGCTCCATGAATAATAGGTAGGAGTTTTCCTACCTTTAGATCTATGTCCATGACGCATTAAAAACTTATCCCTACGGTTAAAGCAATGTCCTTTCTCTGTGTAGCGTATGCACCCAACCAGAAAGGGCCAAACAATTTCTTTTGAACACCTATTCCAAAGTTCTGTTCAAACGCTCCTATTCTAGCACTAGCAATACCATAAATTAATGTACTGGTTTTGTTATGTGTTACAGTCTTTTCTTTTTTCTTCTCTGTGTCTCTGTCTACTTTTTCGGATGCATCAATTGTAATTGTTCCTCTATCTACAATCTTTGTTTCAATGCGCCTAGTACCATCTGGCATAATTGTTTCAACCTTAATTACAATCTTATTTCTATTTTCTCTTTCAGTCGTATCTTTCACAATCTTCTCTACAACTTTAACAACTTCTTTTTCTACAATCTTTTCAGGTGTAGCATAATAACCAATAGCACCACCTACCACCAGACAAGTTACAATTGTTATAATTTGTTTTTTCATAAAGCCACAAATCCTTCCCCTGCCGGAAATTGTAATACAGGTTTCTTTTCTTGATAGCTCACTTTTCTTTTTGGTAAATATCTTTCTACTAACCTTTTATAACTCAATCTGTGTTTCTTATTAAAACTGTGATAACAAGTCCATTCATCACCATGTTTTATTCCTAAACGTTTGCGATACTTTGGTTTAGAACATACTTTGATTTTATCTTTCAGTATTTTGAAATGAGTTGCTACTTGATATTCAACATCAGTTTTCAAACGTTCAATGTCTAGTTTATAGTCTCTGGCAGTGCCTACACTTATCTGGAAGTAACCTATATCAGTTATACCACTAACAATTCTGTTATCATCAAGCAATACGTTTGTATATCTATTTCGCATTCTAAGGGACATTTCCTGCATTGAAATTGCCACGCTGAGGAATGGATTCATTTTAAATTTTCTTGAATACCTGTACAAGTGATTAGACAACACCATTGCCTCTCTGTCAGCTATTTTAGGTTGTAACACTTTTATGCGACAGAATATCTTATGCACTCTGGCAAATGATGCATTATCACATTTAGGCGAAGCCATTGCAATGTTAGCAAACAAAAGTAAATAAGTAATCATAAAGCCTCTATAATAAATAGATAACAATTAGTGCAAAAATAACACCCATTATAAAACCTTGGGCTATATATAAAATCCTCAAAACCTATGCCTAAGTACAGCATTGAGATCTCTACAAACGTTTATAGCATCCCATCTACTTTTCCAACAAGATTGTACTTCACCTGTGAATGTGTTTTCAACAATCCATATTCCTTTTTTGTTTAAGTTAACACTATACATCATGTAATTCATATAAATAGTTACTCCTATTATCATTGTAATACAAACCGTTAAACATGTATGGATACATTATTGACATAGGATAACCATCATCTTTCCTTTCAGTCCGATGATCAAACCAATGCAAGCAATGACCTAACTCATGAAACATCAATAGTTCTCTTGCATGTTTATCTACTTCCTGCCAGTAGTCTTGATTGATACTTATTTTCCAATCACCATTAGTCCATCTCATGCAAGTACCTACAACACTACCATCAAATTCACTATCAGGTAGAAAAACAATGTCACCACTTTCTGTTATATCTTTAGCTACTTTGTTATCGTAATAGGATGCCTCTTTTAAATAGTTGTTAAACATTTCTTTAACTTCATCAGACCAATTGTCCTGATTGAAGTCTCTTCCACACGAAGTAAACAGTAACAGTAAAATTAAATATCTCACTTATCCTCCTTGAATTAATTTAAATCCTTTATATTTAATTTTCTTTTGCTCTTCCAACAAATGTCTGTGGTATGTTCTGCTCAACTTTTCTAAAGCTAGTGTTTCTGCAAACTTTGTAAGTAAATCATATAACACAACACCCCATTCAATTAAATCAGGAGTTAATTTACCTAACCTATTTCTTTCTTCTTGGAAAACTACCATATCATTAAGTAACTCTTGTTTATCATACCTAGTGAAATGGGGATATCTTTCAAGTTTGTTTCTTATACTACTTTCCATATTTCCATTCCGTATACATATCTCTCAAGTAGAATGTTACCAATAACAGTAAACACCCACCAGGAATAATGAATAAAACTGTCGCTAGTAATATTTTTAAGGTAGTTAAAATAAAAGTCATACATCAAACCTAACAGTGTCATCATCAGACATTTCTTCACAAACTCTTCTATTACGTTCTTCCACAGTTTCATTCCAATCAAAAAGATTAAACTTAGTGATGAGAAGTATTCTTAAATCATCCAATTTGTTATCGTCAATTGCTTTATCAATTGCTTTGTTAACTTTGTTAATCATTTTTATCTCCTTTTCTTTGTGATGCATTCTCTGGTAACCCTATGGGTTCCTGCCGATTGGCAGCATCGATACCTTCATTAAATCCCTTTAAGTAATCCTCTGATAAATCTTCCGAGTTTTTATGGTCTTTCAGACACTGGGCATATCCCTTTTCATACCCTTCACGGTGCGCCTTTCCAATATTATGGATGGTAATATCGGTGCCCCAACGGGATTTCCATTTAACACAGCATTCACAGTCGCATTCTTTAACTGTCATCTGATGACCCTTCTGATTTACCATTTAGATGCTTTTCGCATAGTCCCCAAGCAATCCGTTCATCCCCGCAATTGTCACATTTAGGGACACGGGAAGGAATTTCAAGTCCCTTCCCGCTGGCCTGTCCCCGTGCGCGCAAACTTCTTTCTGATACATTATCTGTAAGAGCGGAGACAATTTTGTCAAAGTCCTCTGGGGCGCATAGTAGGGCAGCGTATCCAGCTCTTACCATCGGTTCCGCTACCACTGAGATGTAGACTCCGCCTTGCTTAATTTGGGTCATCTGATTGCCTCTCTGGTTTATCCACGCCGTTTCTTAGTACGTATGTCCCTTGCGTCTATAACAAGCTTCGCTTTTGTATTCTTATACACCTCAGTCTTTGGGTCTAATCTTTCTAACGCTCTTAAACGTCTTTGGTTTTTCCTCTCAGGAAAATTTTTAGGTTTCATTATCATCTCCTCTGTATCTGTGATTTTTCATCTGATTAACTGTGAAGCAATTGTTGTGCCAATTCTAATCAAACATACACCACTCTCAATAACATTGTGACAAATAATGTCAAACAAAAAGTGTCACTTGTCTAAAGCTTAAACAATCTACTCAATTATATTGTAACTACAATTGGCATTCAAATTGCATTAATTATACACAAAGGAGATAAAACGAATGATTAATGTTCACTTAATGAATAGCATATTTGACGCTGCAATGGGTGGTAAACCTTGTACATCAAAAACACTTCTCAAATTGAAACGAAGGTATCCTAACATTATAAGTCATATCACTGATGAAACAAAACAAGGTGGAAGTAATGAATGTTTTCCAAGACAAGGCGATGGTTATTGGATTTATTTAAAACCTGGATATATTTGTGAGAGTTTGGAATGTCACTTTGTACATGAGTGGACAGTGAAAGATTGTTTAGAAGCTTTTAAAAGTGTTAAACCATGTCATTGTAATGACTGTAAAGAAATGAAAGGATAAAATTGGAAACTTTACAAAAGAATGTGAATAGACAAGCAGAACTGGTTGATCAACTAAGGGTGTGGAATGATTTGAAAAAACAAAGACCGGATATAAATCCAGAAAACGTCAAATGTTTTTCAATGATAATAACTCAACGTGAGTATAACAAAGCTCCTTGGAAATATAAAGGGTTTTTTAATACAGTAGAATTAAAAGATGGTAAAAGAATTAAACTAAGTAAATTCATTAAAAAAGCAATTGAACTTTGAAAGGAAATTAGTATGCAAAAATTTAAACTAAGAGATGGATGGACAAAACAGAAAGTAATGGAACAATTTAAGCAAATGAATAATGGTACAAAAGCTATGCGTAATAGTGATTGTGCATACAGAACCGATGAAGGAAATGCTTGTGCAGTGGGTGCATTCATTCCAGAAGAATTATATAATGTTAGATGGGATAATGACCCTATTCTAGCTGATTCACTTATTAAAGAAGTACCAGAACTAGACAAGTTTATGCCATTAAATAAAACAGGTATGAGAAGAATGCAGAAATATCATGATCACTGTGAATCGGAATATTTTGCTGAAAAAAATAATATAGAATTCACAAATGGAAACACTTATAAATCAATTGAAATGTTTTTAGAGAAAGAAGTGTATTAGTTTCACTTCGTTCAACATAATACGACAGGTATCTATAATGAACATTAAAATAATACCTACATCCAATCGAGCTAAAAACCGTGTCAAAGAACATGGTGAAGTAATGCGTCTGGTGCAAGAACTACCAGATAGAATACTCTGTGAATCATTAGAACACACTTGGAATGATAGATATTGGCTAGGTTGGTTTAATGATAATGAATGTAATTGGGAAGTTGTAGAATGATGGAATATTACATAGCTGTCAAAATTAATAATGAAATGGAAATGTTTAGATTTGACTTTGAAGAAGATAGAACCGATTTTATCAACGATATTGAAGAAGAAGGAATAATTGATTATATAATTTCAGACAGTGGTAGTCACTTGTCAAACACTTATACAGCCAGCTCTAACACAATTGATTAGGGCTGGCATAGCACTTGCTACATATAGACAGAAAGGAGACAATATATGTCACATGAAATAATGGAAAAAGATAATATGATTTATGTTGGTGATAAGCCATGGCATGGATTGGGCACTTCGTTTGTAAATGCTCCTTCCATTGAAGAAGCTTTAGTTGCCGCTAACCTTAATTGGGAAGTAGGCACAAAGCCATTGTTTGTTGCCAGTGATAACAATCCAGAGATGGTAGGAATGCAAGCTCCTGCTTTTGCAACCTATCGAAAAGATGATGACAGTATTCTAGGTGTTGTGGGTGGTAGGTATGTACCCTATCAGAACACTGATGCTTTTGATTACTTTAAGCCTTTCATTGAGGCAGGAGACGCTAGCATTGAAACTGCTGGCAGTCTTAAGAACGGAAAGATTGTTTGGATTCTAGCTAAGCTCAATCAGGACCCGGTAGAAGTGGTCAAGAATGACCCGATTGAAAAGTATTTGCTACTGGCCCACAGTCATGATGGTAAACTTAGCATTCGCAATGGCTTCACTCCTATTCGTGTTGTCTGCAATAACACACTGACATATGCAATTGGAAGCGGTGAATCACAATTGATTCGTGTTAGACACACTAACAATGCTAAAGCTAACCTGGAAGAATTGCGTAACACCATTAACATTAAGAATGCGGCATTTGAGACAACTGTTAACGACTATTACAAGTTACTGGCCAGTACAAGTATTAATGCAGATGACTTGCAAAAGTATCTCAAAATTGTTTTGAGCATCAAAGAGAACAAAGAAGGAAAAATCAGTACAAAGTCTTTGAACACTCTCAATAATGTAACCAATCTCTTTGAGGTAGGTCAAGGTAATGATATGCCGGGTGTGAAAGGAACCTGGTGGGCAGCATACAACGCTGCAACTGAATATCTCTCTCACAACAAGGGAAGGAATGCAGACAATCGATATGAATCACTGTGGTTCGGTCAAGCAGCCAATACCAACAAAAAAGCTTTAGACGTGGCTATCTCACTCGCTAATGCAGCTTGATGCCGCTCCTTTAGGAGCACTCTCTCTCCTTTGTTACCGGGACTGGTAGATTAAGTTCTACTGGTCCCGTCTCCTAAATTAGAAAGGATTTTAAAATGACAACAATAGCACAATGTTTTGCATGTGATGTAGAAACTGAACTGGATGAAAATCAACTTTGTTATGTGTGTACAAAGCAAATGGATGCTTTTGAGGAGCAAGTAAAGGAAAGTTAGAAATGGAAATAATAATTGAATTACTTCTTATATTTCTAATGTGTTTTGTAGCAGCTCTCAATTTGGATTTATACTTAGATAATGGAAGTCTATTATGTTTAACTGCGGGTTTATTTTGTCTCATAGGATCAACTAAACTCACTGTACAGATGGTGAAATAGCTATGGTATTCGCATTATTTTTACTAAATTTAGCGTTTTTAGCATTCAACCTATGGCATTACATGCATCATGGCTTTTTCTTGCAATTAATAGCCAGTTTTATTCATATTGTAGCCATTGGACATATATTATACACAGGTGTACAATGAAATATGACAGGGAAAGGTTAAACAATGCTTTTCAAGCATTTGCAAATAAAGTAGCCAGAGAAGAATGGGGCATTGACGCGCCTAAAGTAATTGTACATTTAAAAGGCGAACGTACTGGTTATGATATGATACATAAAGTCATAACAATTGGTTTAGAACAACTGTCAAAGGAAAAGATAAGCTGCAAGCTAGCTGTATGTCATGAGTTATACCATTATTATCAACACATTAAAGGTGATTTAGGATATAATGAGAGAGGAACTATTTGGAATGACAGCATTTATACAGCTGCTGACTTAAAGGGAATGCGGCATTATGAAATGCCATGGGAACTTGAGGCAATTGCTTTTGAAAGAGCAATGGCTTATAAGCATGGCTTTAGGTTGTATGATAGGTTTTTACCAATTAATGTACAAATTAAAATAAATAGGAAAGTGGCATGAGCAGTAAAAGATTCAAACCCGGTGACAAAATTAGATGTTTGAGAAACAGTGGTGGTGGATATTCTAAAGGTAAAATTTATACAGTTAAAAGTTATACTGATGAATATCTTTATACAATTGTAGATGATAAAAACAGTACATGTAATGGGTGGTTGGGTAAATATTTTGAGTTAGCATCAGAATTAGATCAATTGTGTGAAATTATAAATGAAAGTAATGCAGCACTTAGGAAAGTACTTGAAAATCATATTGACGAATATGAAATATACAACACTACTAACAATGTAGTGCATCAAAGAGTAGATTTCAATATGTGTGACCATTATCAAAACCGTGGTTACTCAATACTTAAGAGTAATTTTAAATTCAGACCTAAAGCTAAACCTGAATTTAAACCAATTAAGTCAAAGCATGGCGTTATCACTATTACAGGTGATATACTTGCAATAGGTTGTAAATGTTTTAAAGTCACTTTAGTAAAAAATGTGTTAACTGATCTTATTACTAAGGATGGCGGAAGTTATGCTGATGAAGCAACAAACCAATTCTTTGCAGCATCAAAGGAAGGTATAAGATTAAATGCTGACACAATGCCCTGGAATGAAGCAGAGGAGCTGTTAAAGGAGTTAGAAAATGCAGGATACTAAACACGTACACTATGCAGGACATGGTGTATGTAAAGTAATGCGTACTGAGGAGCGTACTATACAAGGGAAACTAATTAAATATAACATTCTAAGCACTAATAATTGTTTGACCTTAATGAGTCCTGAAAATGATGAAAAGCTTAGACCTCTCTCTTCTTATAAGAAAATAGAAAAGGTATTGCAATGGCTTGACACATTGGAAGTGGAAGTTGACAACACTACTTGGAATAAACGCTATAGAGCATATATGGAACTACTAAAGACTGGTAGTATTGTAAAAATAGCATATGTCTACAAAGCATTAGTAACATTACAATTCAATAAAGATCTATCGTTTGGTGAAAGGAAAATGTTAGATCAAGCTAAAGAGTTACTTGAAAGTGAAATGTCAATTGTTTTAGAAAGGAATATGAAACTGTGAATTGTTTAGTGTTAACTGCTCATTATGAATACGAAGAGTCGAACGTGTATGTAATGATTGATCAAATATCACACTGGGAAACTGCAAAATTACTGTTTTTATACGAAGAGTCAGAAAAATACACAGTGTTGTCATTAAAAAATGGAAAATACGTGGAAGTAAAAGAAACACCAGAAGAGATATTTAATAAAATGTATCCCTAAAGGATAATGGAGTTATGCTTAAAAAGATAGTTGAATTTTCACATGCAGTAATAATTTTTAGCCTTGCTTTAATGATATTGAAAGTAGCTTTTCACGTTGTAACGGGTACTTTTTAAATGAATGACTTAAAGCTAGACGCTATAATTCAAGCACTAATGTTCATTGTCAGTGGTGAAATTGACAAAGCAGATAGCACTAGAAAAAAGAGTGTATATTGGATGCTTGATCGAGCACTAAATAATACAACAATAAAAAAAGCAAACCGGGACTAGAATTAATAGCCCCGGCTGTTGAATATTTAAGATGCTTGTAAAAAACACATACTGAATCTATCATACACACCTATATACTCATGATCACTGAATGCAGGCAACTGCTGCAATTCTAACACTTCCTGCTCTGCTTGTTCTTTTGTATCAAAGAAATAACCTACTTGCGTGTTTGTATCAGTGAACACTGTCCATCCACCTAACACTTTTTGTATATATAAATAACGTCTCTTCGTTCCGTGTATACTTTTCATTGTATTTCCCCTTCTTATTAAATTATAACTCAATTAGTTGAAATTTACAAGTGTGAATGATTTTACTTGCTTCATTCTTTGTTATAACCTGACTTCCTACACCTGGTAGATATAATACGTCATACCAAAACGATTAATAACAAAGCTTTTTAAGAGTCATTAGGCTATTTTACCTTGCTTTTGGTATTCAAACTGCATGTTTAATCGTTCATTACACGTCAAGTCAGACTGCCACAATTGTACACCATTACGTCTAACCCATTGTGGTGCAGCATCAAACCACGATTTACAACTTCCACCTAAATCATAAGCATCACATACACGATTGAGTGTGTCATTGATGACAGCCCATTCTTCCCAATGTAGGTGTTTTGCCTGCTTAATGTTACCATTAATAAAGCCATACGGATTAGGGATAGGTTGACCGTATTTCATACCACCGCCACAATATGGCTTGTTAAATGTTCTGCTAGCTCTGAATTTTACACTTGATTTAGTAGGATAGCTGATATCCCACAACTCTATACCATATGCATTCAAAATATCTTGCATTTTAGTGATAAACAATTCAGGCTGATTTAATTTAGTGACTTTCATTGTTATTCCCCTATATTTACCTTGTTTTTATTCAAAATGTCATCAATAGCCTTTTCAAGACTAACGTCATGATAATTGGCGATTATCTCACTGGCTGTAAAAGCATCAAGTTTGCCTAACTTAATACTATAAGCCATAAGTTTAACATGTTCTAAATATTCGTATGAATTCATTTGTTTTCCCCTTTACTTTATATGTTTATAATAACATTTAGTTTAAACACGGTCAACTAGTTTTATCAATTACAAAACAATTTACACAAATACTTTTGTTTTTCTTTGTCCATGCAGGATTTATACCACAATATTCGCATTCATTGTTTTGTCTGTTAATTTCACAACTAGGGCACAATTGACTTTTTTTACAAGCTTTAATGGTATTTAAATCAGTGTAATGCTTTTCCATACCCTTAGCACTACACAACCTACAATTAATGTTAAACCAATAATGATTCATTGTTCTTCCCTTTCAATGGTAAAATAAGCTATTACCGATTCACAATAATGATTTTCCCTATCAGTGCATTCACAGTCTGATAAATCAGGGAATGCAATAGCGTCTAAGTTTAATGTTTTTCTAGCATTGCCTATAGCAGAGTCAAAAGCATTCCAAAAAGACTCTTCCCTGTCTTCGTTGTTAGTGTTATAAACAATGTCATTTAACACTTCTTTAACCGTTGTTTTGTTGTCAACAAAAGCAATGACTGTGTTAAATTTACCAGAATATCCTTGAAAATAATCCGGTAAACATACGTCAAGTAGTTGTAATTTATAATTCATTTCATTCCCCTATAAATGTGTTTATTTTATATAATTATAACTGATATTTTAAATATTGTATAGAGTGTAGAATAAGACACATAACGTTTTAATGGCGGGACTAGAATTAATTGTATAACTTTTTATACAAAAAAAAGCCCCATTGCATTGCTACAACAGGGCTATATGAGAGAGCGAGAGAGGTATAAGCTAAGCTATATGGGCTGTAAAATATTCCCTAAAATACTGATTGACAAAACCCCAATTGATATAATCAAGGTCTTGATCTGAAATACCAACAAAGTCAATGCGATAGTCTACAAAGACATAGAATGCATTTACATTACCTTTCAATTGATTATACATCCTACTATCGTTTACCATTGTTAGAATGACTTCATTGGTTTGCCAATTGTTGGCACCAGTTTCCCATTCAATGGTGTTAGTTTCGTATTCAGCCAAAGTGAATCCTTTGTTCACCAATGGCGCATTCCAGCGGTTATTGTATTCTTTTCCCATGAGGTCGTAAACTCCCTTAAGTGTTTAATGTTATTGTTTTTAATGTATTCCCTTTCAAATGTTATAACCTAACTCTTTTAAGTAATTGTGTGTAAAGCTTATCTGATTTTCCACAAACTTGCTATGTGTCAAATAATACTGTGCCTGCATTGACACTTCACAATAGACAAGGTCTGCCATTAAACCGTCATATTGACTGGCTTGAATTCTGCCCAATTCTATCTCAGATTCTGCATTAAAACCTAAACCGGTAACCTGATGCAACCTATCATGTAATGCCCTAAACGCATAATTGACTGCTGAATCCTGCCAAATAGTGTTGTCAGATTCACCGTTCCATATCACTAACTGTGTCTGTTGTAACACACTGTTGATATCATTGGGAGCATCTGCTTTTACAATGTAATCAAGCTTAGATGCTTCTTTTAATATTGTGTTATTGAATTCCCTTATCATGCTTTAATAGTAGCATTGATTTAATGGCTTGATAATGTGTCATCTATGACAATTTCAAAGAAAAATAGTTATTAATTGTTAAGATATATTTAAATAAGTATAGTTGTATAATTAATGCACTGTTATACTCAAACACGTTCACTTTACATTCTAATAAATAATAAAGTTTATGATACACTAAACATTTAGCATTACTATATGGCAAAATTGAGTATTACTTAAAAAAAGATGCAGCTTTACTTTACTAGTATATCTAATAGTCAAAAAAATATACTATTTGTAAAGCCAGTTGATCTAATAAGGGGAAGTTTCAATCAAAGGGCTGTGCAGGTATTACACTGCTAGTTGTAGCTTTAAGTGATAAGTGCTTGAATACTTAGTCACTCCTCAGTGGCCTTGCGCTGGATACATATTGAGTCGTTATCCAGTGGTATCTAAGCTCGCTACCCTAGTCCACTCTCTCATTCAAGGCTTATGTGGTTTTTTAACGCTCCACTGAGTTAAAGCGAGATCTCTCTCTATATATAGTTGTAGATCATATGCAAATTAATTGCAAGTAAATAATGACACAGGTCTGAAATGACAGTTATTTTAATGACTTAGGTGGCATATTTATTGCATTCCCCTTGCAAAAAACAGACCATTTTTGAAAAGTTTAATATTTGGCATGACAATTGCAAAAAAAGCAAAAAGTATGCCAACAAAAGTTGACACAAAAAAAGGGACACTGTGTCTTAATTAACACAGCATCCCTGTCTCCTTTCAATTAAAAATTGTAATCATAGAATTCGCTACGGTAATCTAAACCAATGTTATTAGCATGCATTCCTTCGCCACTTTTGGTCCATTTACCGTTTTTGCGTAAAGTAACTGTAATGACTTCCCCGTTTGGATCTCTCTCATAAGTGTAGCTTTGAGAGTGATTATTGACAGTGTGTCCAATAAACCCGCCAGGGATAATGTTAGGCTTAAAGTCAGGACTTAATACAGCCTTATCTCTTTGAGCTTTAAAGCGTTTCCCATTCTTTGAGATCTCAATAATGGTATATGCCCATGCATCGGAATACAGGTGATAGGTCATACCCATACCGATTACAGGTGTAATATTTTTGTTTTTCACATTTATTCCCCTTTCATACTAATAGTTATTGCAACAGCTATACCAAAAGAAAATATAACAATTACAATAACTCAGGTGTCTAAGTAATTGACAGGTGTCTAACAATTATTGTCATTGCTTCCCCCTTGCAAAGATCGTGCCACCCAATGAGTTGGTATGAGTCTTGCAATATAAAACCCCCTTGCAATGTTTATGCCACCCAGAGAATTGGTATGATAGTTGCAGGGGAAAGCAAGAAGTGTGCCAGG
>JABAOC010004361.1_pt2 | contig 36898 bp, 27 predicted proteins | sample 7062161 | NCBI WGS metagenome assembly JABAOC01 (sample SAMN14538625, study PRJNA623070) | marine sediment metagenome | biome: marine biome [ENVO:00000428]; feature: marine pelagic biome [ENVO:01000023]; material: deep marine sediment [ENVO:00002113] | place: India: Gulf of Khambhat ... | reverse complement strand
GAACTGGATAGCAAAATAACATCTATGCAGGAGACAATTGACGAACTTCAAAATTTAATAAATGTAAAAGAAACAGAAATCAAAGAAACAGAAATTAACCTGTCAAACGCTGAAACCAGAATCGAAGAGATCGAGGCTGAAAGGGCCTCCCTTGAAAACAATTACAGAGAAATTGAACATGAACGACATACCCTTAAAACACAGCTTGATGCTCTTTCTGAGCAGATCTCCGGTCTGTCACAGGAGAAATCAGATATAGATGATGGCCTGAACCAGAAAATAAACTCTTATACTTCAGAAATATCTGAATTAAGAGACAAAATAGATGAACTTTCTTTATCACTGGAAGAAAAGATCAAAGAGAATGAGGAGATAAAAGAGGGCCTCTCCGTATCAAATCTTCAATCAACACAGGTAGAGAAGGAACTGCACGAAAAAATATCCTCCATGATGAATGAATTAAGCCAGAAGGATGAAATACTGACAGAAAAAACAGAAGCCCATGAAAAAGAAAAGGAAGACCTATTGGTAAAGATTTCCGAATATGAGTCGAACATAAGTAAACTTGAAGATGAATACAGAAAAATCAAAACTGAAATTGAATTGATAAGAAATACTGCATCGGAATATGTGGGTCTCATTAAAGAATCAAACAGAGAGAAGAAAGAACTCGAAGAACAGTTATCAGAAGTATTTGAAAAAGTCATAGGGCTTGAGGAAGAGCTCGAGAAACAACAGTCCGTTACATCATCCAAGGATCAACACTTCTCGGAATTAAATCAGAAGTACAATGCTGAAATCTCTGCATTTAAGACAGACATCGAAAGACTTAAATCAGAAAATGCGGAACTTAAACAATACAGCCATGATATGGAGGAGACGATTAACCTTTTATCATCAGAAAAATCAGACCTCTTGGAGAGAATCTCGACTTTCGACGATGATCTTAATAGAATTCAAAATGAAAAAGACAAAGAGATATCGGTAATAACAGATAATCTTGTATCAGCATTAAAAAAGATTTCCTATATGGAAACAGGTCTCGAGGAAAGCTTAAAGGATAAAGCGGTGCAGCCCGAAGAAATTCAGGAAATTCCCGAAGAAACACCTGCTGAAGTACATTTGGATACATCTGTTGTTGAAACAGCAGATTACAAACAGCCCGAGTTAACATCTGATTACGATTACGCAGATAGAATAATCTTCAGGGAAAAGGAAAAGAAGCGAAAGCAGCAATATGCAGTTTATACCATCCTGTTCATTTTACTTATTGTTTTATCAATATTTTTATACAAATTTTTCAGCCCAAAGACGCCAGTGCAAAAACCCGCTTATACTCATACCCCAGCAGTCATCAATAAACTAAGTTACAATGAGATTCTCGAAAGAATGACTCAAACTGTACAGTCAAAGACGATTAAATTCCAGGCAACATTATTAACTGAATCCCTGATGCAAGGCAAAAAAGCCTTGCAGAATCTGTCCGGAGTTGATTTTAATAGATTCTTTATTTTTAAAGTAAACATAAGTTCATTAAAAGACCCTATCAATAAGGATTTAATCAAAAATCCCTCTGACAGCTTAAGATTATCTGATGAAATAAAAACCATTTTACCTGCAGGGGACATTAAACCAGAAGTGCTTAAAACTTTTTACAGGAATAAACAGCCGGTGTCAATTGCCTTTTTATGTGCGTTCCCAAAGGATAATGCTGTACCTGATCCGGTGAATCTAGAACTTCTATTTAATCACAAAGGCAAAGAAATGCGACTTGCCTGGAACATTCAATCCCTTAAGGCCAATAAAATTTTTCATTAGTTAATGTTCAGATTGTTGCCCGAATAACTGCCTATACGTAAAATAATCCAGCTATGAAAGTAAATGATCTAAGAAATATCGGTAAAAAACTCTTTAAGGAAATCTCTGCTACAAGCCTTTCTCCCGATATGAAAAATACAAGAGGCTATGGAGCCAGCGGTGACCGAACCTTTGCGATTGACAGCAAGGCAGAAGAAATAATCATAACCGGGCTTGAGTCATTAGGAGAACCCCTCACCATAGTCTCTGAAGAGATTGGTATTATAGATATAAATGGTGGGGGCAAAAGAGTTGTTATTGATCCGATAGATGGCAGCAAAAACGCCATATCAGGAATACCTTTTTACTGTACATCAATAGCAGTAGCTGACGGAGATACCCTCAATGACATAACTATTGCATATATAATAAATCTTATTGACGGCTATGAATTCTGGGCAGAGCAAGATTCGGGTGCCTTTTTAAACGGGAGACAGATTCATACACAGAAGGATGATAAATTCTACTTAATAGCATATGAAGCACAGGTGCCTGGCAAGGAAATACCCGTGATTGTTCCCCTTCTTTCTCAAGCAAGGAAAACGCGTTGCCTTGGTGCGATAGCCCTTGACCTTGCTTATCTTGCCCTTGGTGCAATAAGCATATTCATTTCACCTTCACCATCAAGGAGCTTTGATTTTGCAGGCGGCTGTCTTTTAATAAAAGAGGCGGGCGGCATTATTACAGATACCGAAGGCGGAAGCATTGATAATACCTTGTTAGACCTGAAACGAAGCTCGTCATTACTTGCCTCAGGGAACAGGCAGTTACATGACAGGGCTATAGAACTTCTTTCAAAAGGGAAACAGGATGTTTAGAATTTTAATCTTACAGATTATAGCTGGAATAGTCGGTGCTATGATTGCAAACAAAAAAGGCAGAAACTATTTTCTATGGTTTTTTCTCTGTCTTGCTTTTCCTGTACTTGTTTTAATTATATTTATCCTTCCTCCGATAGTTACAAAAGGAAGGACCAAGAGATGCCCGTATTGTTCCAAGATAATCGATGAAGCTGAAACTGTTTGCAGATACTGCAGAAAGGAACAACCTATAAATCTGATACAGTGCAGTGAATGTGGAAGCTTTGTGCCTGAAAAAGATTACTGCATGCAGTGCAATAAAAGGCTTAAATACTGACCCAAAAAATGGGTTTGAAGCAGGTATACATGTTGTGTAGTTGGGCATGTTTCTTGAGCGGACATAGGGAACGAAAGGAATATGTCCAACTACTTAATCCGAAAACTCTTTTTATACTGAATGCATTTTGGGGGTTAAAATTACCTTATATATGCCTCTGTGACATATCGGCGCATCATGCGATGACTGTTGAAATAATATGCGTTCTTGCCAATTGCGTTCTGCATCATTCTTATCCAGCCTTCCCGGTCATTGTAATACAAGGGTATGATTATTTTCTCGAGTTTATTGTATAGGTCCTCGGAATCCTGTTTATCAGTATCAATCCCGGGCCTTAATTCCTCTGGAGCAGTACCTATAGACCACCCTGTAAAGTTCTCAATATGACCTTCTATCCACCATCCGTCCAGCACGCTGAAATTCAATACACCGTTATGCGCAGCCTTCATTCCGCTTGTGCCTGATGCCTCTAGCGGCCTTAAGGGTGTGTTTAACCATACGTCAACCCCGGAAATTATCTTTAATGAAATTTCCATGTCATAGTTTTTAAGGTAAACAGCTTTTATCTTACCGTCAAGTTTTTTAATATGCTTGAAGATATCTTTTATCAGTCTTTTCCCGGTTTCGTCCTTTGGATGGGCCTTTCCTGCATAAACAAGCTGAATCTTGCCTGTCCCTATTTTCTCAAGGCGTTCAATATCCCTGAATAAAAGGTCTGCCCTCTTGTATGCCGTTGCCCTTCGGGCAAAACCAATTGTAAGGATATCAGTGAAAAAATCAATGCCTGTTTTCATTTTAATGTAGTCAAACAGATGCTGTTTCGCCTTCATATGTGCATCCCATAATTTCTCATACGGTATTCGGCCGACTCTCACAAAAAGTTCCGGTTCATTTGCCCAGCTGGGAAGATATTTATCATAAAGCTTCTTAAAGCTTTCACATGTCCATGTGTAAGTGTGCACACCGTTAGTTATCGCGTGTATTTCGTATCCAGGAAACAGATCCTGCGATACCTCCCCGTGTTTTTTAGCTACACCGTTAACGTATCGACTTAAATTAAACCCGAGCAACGTCATGTTCATATGATCTTTGCCTGCAAGTTCCTCTAAAACATAAAAAGGTATTATTTCACCTAAAGTCTGCGAGACAAGATCATAGTTAAACTTGTCATGTCCTGCCTCAACAGGGGTATGTGTCGTGAATACACAGAGATTCCTAACTCTTTCGGTGTCCCATACAAGTCTTTCATCCCATACATCCTCGATCGGCTTTTTATATCTTCTAAGCAGTTCTAAGGTAAGCAGACTGGCGTGGCCTTCATTCATGTGGTATTTTTTTATCTCAAATCCCATTTCATAAAGCATTTTAACCCCGCCTATTCCAAGTACTATCTCCTGTTTAAGCCTGTACACCTGATCCCCACCGTAAAGAAAGGAGGTAATTTCACGGTCTTCTGGCAAATTATCGCTAATATCTGTATCCAGAAAGAATACAGGGACGCTCCCGCTCGTCAGACTCCTTATGTTGTACTGCCAAGCCTGAACAATGACTTCTCTTCCTTCAATCTCCAGGGTTATTCTGTGAGGAAGAAGCTGCATGTGTTTGGAAGGATCCCAATCACAAGGATGTTCATTCTGTATTCCGGCTTTATTGATATCCTGGGTAAAATATCCTTTTTTGCTTATCAGTGTAACCGCTATCATCGGCAGTTTCAGGTCAGCGCCTGACCTTATAGTATCACCAGCAAGTATGCCCAATCCTCCGCTGTAAGTCGGAATATCTTTATGGATGCCTATTTCCATTGAAAAATAAGCGATCTTAGGTTCTTTTGTTAACTCATATAGTTGCCCTATTATGTCTTTCATGGCCGTTTATTTTAATTTATCCTGGCTTATAGAAACAATATGTATTAATCACGATTCAGATATCATTAGTTCCCTGAAATCCTCTATAACTGGAAATTCACTCGTTCTTGCCTTTCTGGATTTTATTTTAGAGCTTGCAAATATTTTAAAAAGGATATATTTAATTCCGAATCTCTTTGCCGTCTTCAGCACAGCCTCTGTATCATCAATGAGAAGGGTCTTTTCTTTTTCGAATCCTAGCTGCTTCTGGACTTTTTTCCAGAACTCGAGCTTCTCTTTCGGATAGCCTATCTCGAAGGATGTGACAGCATGGTCAAAGAATCTGCCTATGCGGGTCTTTTTTAGCTTCATATCAAGAACCTTGTAGTGTGCATTGGTAACAAGGAAAATCTTCTTTTTATGACCTTTAAGCATCTTTAAGAAATCCTCTACATGGGGATGAACTTCTATAAGATGTCTTATCTGCTCTTTAAGTGCGGGAACATCTATGTTTACCTCCTTCGACCAGAAATCAATATCCGTCCAGTTTAGGGTACCTTCATGCACCTTATATTTCTTCAGGAGTTCCTCCTTTGCCCTGCCGAAAGTGATATTGTTTTTTTCTGCATATTTTAGTGGAAGAAGATGCTCCCAGAAAAAATCATCAAAATATTTATCAAGGAGTGTCCCATCCATATCCAGAAGTACATAGTGAATTTCTTTCAGTGGTATCTTTTCTTTTAACATATTTCTCCAAGTAATAGACAAGGGGGAAGAGTGTAAGCTTTAAAGCCTCCCTTTGGTCGATGGAATGCCTTTGACCCTTTTGTCAACTGATACTGCTTCTCTGAGCGCCCTCCCGAGTGCTTTGAATATCGCCTCAATTATATGATGGGTATTCCTTCCATACATAACGTTTACATGTAAAGTTATGCCGGCATTGCTGACAAATGCCTGAAGAAAATCCTCTATAAGATCAGGGTCAAAACCTTTCATCCTGCTTCTTTTTGGAAAATCTACTTTATATATAAGATATGATCTCCCGCTTATATCCAGGCTAACCGAGGCGAGTGCCTCGTCCATAGGGACAGTTGCCTCACCATAGCGTAGTATCCCCTTCATAGACCCCAGAGCCTGCTTTATAGTCTGTCCAAAAACTATACCTATATCTTCAACAGTATGATGGAAATCTATGTCTATATCCCCTTTGCCCTTAAGCTTCATATCAATAAGACCATGCTTGCACATAAGTGACATCATGTGGTCAAGAAAGGGTATTGATGTATCTATGGAGTACTTACCAGTGCCGTCGAGGGTTAGCTCAATTTTTATATCTGTCTCTTTTGTCTTTCTTTTGATCTTAGATCTTCTCATATATTACATCCTAACATTATCATAATCAGGGCAATAGAAATTATAATAATTTGCCTTTTGCCCTTCTTCCTGCCAGGCTAAAAAGCTTGATGACTACCGTTATTCTGTATATGCAAGATAACTTCCTTTCTTGATCGCAGCGCATGCATTTCCTCTAAAGGAATCCGGAAAAATTCAGACATCTTCTGGTCTATTGAGTCCAGGGGCAGAGAGCTGCGCCTGTTTTTCTTCCCAAACCTCCAGTAATTATAATAACCCCAAAAACGTAAAATAAGAAATACTATCACTATGCTCCACCCCAATTTACCCACAAGATCCAGAAACTCCACATAGCCTGCTCCCACTATCACCTCGATATAAAATATACGGACTCCCAATAACCATAGTAAGAGACTCAACAAAGGCATTAATAGATATGCCCATACACCCCAGATAACGGTAGTACAGTAAAGCTCATTAATTTTTCTTAAGAGACTCCTGCGTTTCGATTTATCAATGATCTCCATATCTAACTTTCCTTCTTATATACCTCTCTATATTTGATCAAGTCCCCTATCAGGACTCTCCCATACTGCCTTTGTGCTCTTTCTCTTCAGAAGAACCTTTGGTGCGGCTATTGCGATAGTTAATGCATTAATCATCCAGTAAATAAAAGGGTACCAAATAACCCAGAATAAATACCTGAAGAATTTTTTCTCGTACACATTATCTATATACACACTGACAGTGAACTGGACTAAACATGTCAGCGCAAGAATTGACCCTGTCCACTTTGGGGGTATAGGCGGGTGAAATTTAATGGGGAGTAAAAAGCCGAGGACTTCAGAAAGAATCCACAGCAGTGTGAGTGTCCAGAACGAGTATGACCAAAAAATACTGATCACATATTCTATATATACCGGCCAGAGCCTGCGCTGCCGCCAGTCCTGCCATATGTCATTATGCTTCTTTAGAACCTCAATACCACCCTGAGCCCATCGCAAGCGCTGCCGCCATAGTCCCCTTACTGTTTCTGGTACCAGTATCCAGCATAATGCTCTGGGTTCATATCGGACATCCCAGAATTGTTTCTCCAGCTTCCAGGTTATATCAATATCCTCGGTAACCATATCAGTGTCCCAGAAGCCGGCAGTCAGCAGGGCCTGTCTCCGAAAAGCAGCAATAACTCCTGAAACTGTCAGGATCTTACCAAGTATTCGCTGGGTTCTTTTGATCAGCCCTATAATACTCGCATACTCACCTGTCTGGATTCTGCCCAGAAGTGTGCTCCGGTTAAGGACCCTTGGATTCCCTGTAATTGCTCCTACCCTCGGAAACCTGTAAAAATGCCAGGCCAACCACTTAAGGGCAGTGGGCTCCAGGAATGCATCAGCATCTAATGTTAGTATTAAATCTCCCTTTGCCACTAAACAACCTGCATTAAGGGCAGCCCCCTTTCCAAGGTTTTTCTTCAGATACACAGCCCTGATCTTCTCGTAATTCGTACTTAGCTCATGGAGTATAGAGGCTGTACTGTCAGTACTGCCATCGTCCACGGCAATTACCTCATAATTAGGATAGTCAAGCTCAGTGAGCTTTGTTGCAGTGTCTTTGATCTGTTTTTCCTCGTTATGACAGGGTATAAGTATAGAGAAAAACGGATACTCTTGAAGTTCCGGTGGATTTTTCCTCTTCCTTTCATTCCTGAAGTAAAAAATAAGAGCACCAATCATCCATATATAGCTCATGAAAAGGGGATACAGGAAAACAAAATCATTTAAAAATTGTATATATTCAAGCATAGTCAGTATCTAATAAATGGATATTTTTTTGTTGACATCTCAAGCTTTATTACATTAAGAGCAGGCCTGTTCAGCCAGACATTATCAGGGTAGTAGGCTATATGTGTCCCTCCCGAGGCCAGAATATCCCTTAATTGATCAAGCAAAACATCATCTTTTACCCATATCTTCTTATCCCAGTTATAGGACTGTATCTTAAATACAGTCTTTTCTATGCCATCGGGAAACTCTTTTGCTCTTTTAACAAGTTCTTTAAGCCACGCAGAAGGGTTTTCCTGCTTTTCCATCTGCGGGTATGCCATGATTACCACCTGATCATATGTATCCAGAAAGAGACCATAATTTTGAGCAAACCATTCTTCAGACTCAGGATCTGTCACAATCTGGCTATAAATGTTTCTGGCAAATTTTATATTTCGACGATATTTATTTACCCCTTCCATAAGGTTTTTTGTAAAATCGATTAAAACTTCAGTCTTGTATCTGGCCCATCCGTTGATCTGCCCGGCATCGTTAACTGCCTTGTCAGTCAGAAAATCATTCCCCAGCTTATTGCTGTAATCGGCCACTGCCAGTGGATGATAGTCTTCATAATCTGTCAGATATGCATCATCCTGGAACAATATTCCATGTATCTGGGAGTGAGCAGCCAGATCTTCGTACATCTGGCGGACGAGCTTCCTGACATCGTCGCTGAATGGTGTAAGCCTTTGATACCACGATTTGCTATGTCTGGTCTCATCCCCTGCCACTTCTCGTACGCGCAGTTTGTCGTTAAGCTCTTTATCGGGAAGCACAAGGCTCAAAGTGGGCAACCATGCGTACACAAATATATCCCGTATTATCATCTGATGAGCTGCATGACTGAAGATATCAGCCCTTACAGGCAGGACTCTATTATGGAAATATACGCTTTTTATATCTCCTGTGCCATCCGGGTCAGCAAATGCCTGCAGAAAGACCGTATTAACCTTCATTTCAACAAGACGGTCTATAAGTTTCCCAAGATTTTCATCGGTTTTTTCATAAGAATCCGGGTCATAAATGAGGTCTAGGTCAACCTGTACAGCCCTGACCATAATCTCTTCTTCAGGTTTTTTTAAAACTTTAATGAATTCCTTAATCGGCTCGTTAAGTATAAGATTGCGGTTGATCTCATAAAGGTTATTCATATTAGCAAAACCATTCTCCAATGTAAAACTGAAAAGGAAACCTTCCTTCCTCGCTATTTCGATGCCTATAGAAGTATATTTGCCGTACGGCCATGCTAAACCCCTTGGTTTGAAACCAATATATCTACTTAACGTATCCTCTTGCATCCTGAAATCGTTTTCAATTCTTTCACTGTACTCACCTTCTGTTTCATAGGTCTCTGTCTCAGGGTTATATGCCAGGATAGCCCCAGCTGCCCAGACATTTCCCGGTGGATTGTATTGAATTCCCTTATGCAGGTCGTAGGTATGGGAGATAATCTCTACAAGTTCATTGGATGCTACCTCCCTGATTTGATCCCAGCTCATCAATTCCTCGGGTAAGCCTTCTGGTGGATTATCAATAAAACTGCCAACTACACTTAGTAAAGATGGATAGCCAAACTTCTCAAGTATCGGCAGAACAAACTCATAATATGAAATATAAGCATCATCAAAAGTCAGCAGGACAGGATTTTTCGGAAGGGCCTTTTCCCCTTTACCGGCTTTCAGTATATCATCAAGCGAGACAGGTACGTAGCCATGTGTTCGCAGGTATTCCATCTGCTCAACAAAAACTTGTTTCGGAATACTATACATCTCTCCCGGCATTGCCTTCTGTACCACCGCATGATATGAAAGCACAAGAAATTCACCGGGCTTCATACCCCCGGCCATAACATTACTTGTAAGAGTTAAAAAAACAAGCATCATGACAGTTATGAAGAATCTCTTTGACATCAAAACCTGCCCCTGTAAGTTAGATACAGACTATAACTGCTAACCGTGTTTCCATCATAGACCTGCCTTGCAACAGTCCCACCCCATAGCAACGCCTGGGTATCAGAGAAATCATGCTCCTGCTGGTATCTGATAGAGCCTATGAGTCTATGCCCGAATCCCGACTGTTTGTAATTGCCAACCGTTAAGAAAAGCTTGTGCACAAATGCCCTGTTGTATATTCTCCATACGGTATGCTGTGTCATGAGGGTTGAGGACAAGCTAAAATCATGATCAGGGTTAAAATATGGTGCATCATCACGGGAATTTCTGGACATGTACAGCTCAAAGAGAACCCTAATCTTCCAGTCATTTTTCACAAACAGGCCCTGTTCATAATTAAAAATAGCCTCTTCCCTCTTGTTACTGTCAGAGAATTCCATGTGTGAAAGTAATAGATGGTAACTACGCCATTCGCTCTCCCTGTATGTTATGCTTGTCTCAATCTTATCGGCTTCGATCCCAAAAACACGTGCACGCAAGGGCACATCAGTTGCAAAAGAGTCATACGAGAGACTGAAACTCCAGTAATCATCTGGAGTTAATCTAACATATGTAAGAGAGCCAAAGTCTTTACCGTCATTATAGTTGACAGAGAATCTCTGCGTCATGCTCCATGAACTGTTAAATATATGTGTTGCGCCCAGGCCTGCCCTGCGGTAGAAGTTCTTCTGATTATCATCAGAACTCTTCTGCCATAAGTGAAAACCGTGTAAAGTTGTGTAAAGTGATACAGGATAGGAGATAGTAGTCTCAGATCTTATATCTTCAAATCCTTCGTCATCCTTTGTGTAAATAAAATCCGCAGTAATTTCGCTCATCTCTTCAACTTCAAGCTTTCGGACAAGCCTCCTTACATGTTTGTCCCTGGGATGCGTTGCCATGAGTTTCTCTGCAACATCCCTTGCATCTTCCTTGAATGCAAGAGTGTTTAAAGCCAGTGCCTTGCCAATGAGTGCATCTTTATATTTTGGGTCAAGGGTCTCGATTATTTTAAACTCTCTCAGGGCCTTTCGGGGCCAACCCCGCCATAGATGTACATGTGCATGGCCGCTTCTTATGCCTGTATTTGCCGGAGCCCTTTCATAGAGATTCGAGAAATATTCATCTGCATCTTTATATCTTTCTTCATATATAATTAGCCATCCTCTGTCAACAGACAGCTCCAGCTTGGGCCAGTTGGGCAGGGGAAGATCCTTCCCTTTTATAACTTCAGGTATCTCTCTATCCAGGCTGTCCAGCACTTCTTCTGCTTCATCCCACTTTCTTAACTCCTGGAGTGTATAGAATTTTCCCCTTCTTGCATTGAAAGAATCCGGGTTTAATTCCAATGCCCTGTTGTATAGCTCCAATGCCTTATACGGTTGTTCAAGATAAAGATATGCACTGGCTGCATCTTCAAGAATCCATGATGGAGGCGATATTCCATCATCAAGCAGACTCTCGTAATTCTTAACAACATCTTCCATCTCTTCATTCTTAGCAAGCGCTATTATATGATCAAACCTTGCCCTTAAATTATTTCTGTTCTCAAGTAGGGGTAATATAATGCCTTTAGCCCCAGCATATTCATCCCAGTTAATACGGTCAACTGCTATATCTCCCTCTAAACTTGCATGAAAATCCATATCATCAGGAAACTCACTGAATGCCCCTTCAAGTGCCAGTGAACTCGCTCCCAGGTCAGAAAGAGCCTGAAGCTTAAGTCTGCGGGCAACAGGATTTTCAGGGAATATTTCTAAAATCTGGTCATACTCGCTTATAGCGTGTAAAAACATCCCCATCTGCTCATAAGAAAATGCACGTGCGAATCTGATCTCGATATTGTCCGGCTCAGTAATTAAAAGCCCATCGAGTATTTTAATAGCCGTTTCACCCTGCCCTTCCGCTGACAGGCAATAGCTCATACCTATATTAGCCTGGGCATAATCTGGTCTGGAATCAAGCACCATATTGTATATGTTCTTTGCCCTTTCATTATCGCCTGTCTTGAAATAGGCCCATGCTATCTTGGAAAGCATATTGTCAGAATAACTCTCAATTCCCAGATCAGCTGTCTCATATACATTTAACGCAGTATTATAGTCCTTGTTAAATATAAGAACAAGCAGGTAATCCATTATGTATTCTTCATCTTCCTGTGAAGCAATTCGCAGTTGATCCAGCATTATCTGGCTTTTGTCATCAGGCAGGGAGTCTATCATAACATCCCTATCCCTGTAAATCTGTTCACTTTCCTCATATCTGACCCCGGCAAGTACGCGGTAAAGCCTCAGCGCTCTAACATAGTCACCCTCTAAGGTCTGGGTCTGTATAATGCTGTAAACAAGACCCTTCTGTGCCTCCCAGTCTGAAGGCATCTGACTAAGCACTTCCTGATACAATGACGCGGCATTTTCAAATTCCTTCTCCTCATAGTAGGCCTTCGCAATATTCCTCATAAGATAAGCACGTATGGGGAATGAAGGAGGAAGGTTTTCGTACATTTCTATAGCCTCACCGTACCTTTCATCCCAGACCAGGATGACGATGTAATCTGAAAATATCTCAGGATAACTCATAGGCTCGGAAGTGAAGGTATAGAGAAGAGACAGCGCCTCTTTATAATCGCCCCTGTTTACAAACTCCCTTGCTTCTACCAGGACTTTCTCGGGATCATCGGCTGGTAACTTTTCGCTATAGAGTTTAATAATTTTTTCATCTATTATATAGCCCTTCAGGATATAAGCATCAGGATATAATGGTTTAACCACTTGAAAAATCTTTTTTGCTTCTGTGAAATTCTCGAATTTACCAATCCTAACAATGTTTAATCTGCCTCTTCTCTCAATCCTAAGATCATACAACTCTTCTTCATTCAGTTTTTGTGATATAGAATCAAATTGTCTCAGCGCATTCTCTTCTATTGAAAAAGCTCCTGTTTGAATTGTGTAAACTGCTTCAGATGCATATGCGTAAGCATTTGGCAAGAGTAAAAATAAAAATACAAGGAGTGTAAACAGGTTTATATTCTTTTTATTGAAACTGAATATATTCAATGGTAACCGTATTTATTTCAATCCTTTCAGTGTCTTTAGAAATACCTTATTCTCTTCGGGCGTTCCAATGGTTACCCTTAGACAGTTCCTGACCAGGTCACTTATATTCCTAACAAGGACTCCCCTCTTTAAAAGGGCATTGTAAATGCCTTCAGGATCCCGAGTCTTAAATAAAATAAAATTCGCTTCAGTTGGAAAAGGTTTAATTCCCTTAATCTTCAGCATCTCTTTGTAGAGCCGTTCCCTTTCAGAAATAATCGTTCTTATAAAGGAATTAAGTAACTTCTTATCCTTCAATGCCTCTATAGCTACAGCCTGAGAAAGAGAATTTACATTAAAGGGGAGTCTAACTTTATTGACTTCTCTGATAATTTCAGCATCGGCGATCAAGAAACCGATCCTAAGGGCAGCAAGCCCGATCTTACTTAAGGTTCTCAATATCACAAGATTCTTATAGTCCCTGAGTAATGGAAGAAAACCTCTTTTGCTCGAAAATGGCTGATATGCCTCATCAACAACAACAATGCCCTTGGATTTTTTAATTATCTTAAATATCCTGTCCGAGGAAAAGCAGTTGCCCGTTGGATTATTCGGGCTGCTTATGAATATGACCCTGGGCCTCTCTTTTTTTACTGCGGACAGTATTTTCCCTATATCAAGGTCAAACTCTCTATCAAGAGAAATTTCTATCTTCTCCTCCCCGAGAGCCTGGGAAATTATTCCATACATCGAGAAGGTCGGCACTGCATATAAAACCGGGCCTCCAAAAGTAGTGATAAGATAATAAATAAGTTCATCAGAGCCATTGCCTTGAAGTATATTGTCCTGATTTACCCCCAGATCTTTCGCGATTATTTTCTTTAATTCTCTAGCCTCAGGGTCCGGGTATCTATTGGTATTAATTTTTGCAGCAGCCTTTGCTGTAACATTTATGCTGTATGGGCTTTCGTTTGCATCGAGCTTGATGCTGCAGGGGATATACTTTGCATTATATGCACGCAGAAGGGATACGTTCTTCTTTACAATCCTCTCTATATTCACTGACTTGAATTATATCATAAAAGTCACTTTTCACATAAATTACCCTTTATAACAGTTTTTTCTATTGTTTTTAAGCGGTACAGCCTTTTGTTTAAAGGGATTTCCAATGTAATCATACCTGAATGATGAATGACAAAAAATGACAATGTACTATAAATTTTTATAAAATAAATATATTAGAATATTGATTAATGGAGGAATAGAGAATGAAGATACCTGTTATTGACTATGACGCATGTGAAGGTTGCGGTACTTGCGAATCCCTTTGCCCGGAGGTCTTCCAGATGAAGGATGATGAGAAGGCATATGTTATAAATGCAGAGGCATGTAATACGTGTGACTGCCAGGAGGCGATAGATAACTGCCCTGTTGAATGTATAACATGGCAGGAGGAATAATAAGACTGAATTTAACGCATAGCGTTCTTATTGCTGCTTACACTTTTTCCTTTATCGTCAAAGGTTACGTCTTACGGTTACGACGCCCGCCCTGTTAAGTAAGCTTTTCTACTTTACAGGGCCCGTTTCTTGTATCGTCAATCGGTTACGTGTTTATTTAGTTTGTTTTGTTTCTCTAGTTTATCTGGTTTAAACTAAAGAAACCAAAGAAACTAAAATAACTAGAGAAACTATTTTTGCTTTTCTTTTTACTGCTTACTTTCCCGTGGCGCCAGCTTTACGGGATTCCCTTGACTCATATACTATACAAATGTATAGTATATGTAAGGAGTATAAATATGGAGATAATCGATGAGCCTGTAAGCGTCCTTGCATCGTTTGGCCAATCAGATAAAATCAAGCCTATAAGATTTCTTTGGGGGAAACGGGTGTTCAATGTTAAGGAAGTAACCTATAGATGGAAGAGCAAGGAAGGAAAATCTGCAATATATTATTTTTCGGTGACAGACGGCAGAACACTTTATAAGCTAAGCTTTAACGCTGATTCTCTCCTCTGGAAACTTGAAGAACTGGAGGCCTGTTAATGGAAAAGGTGATCCTTCTCGTAGACATGGATGCCTTTTTCGCCTCTGTCGAGCAACAGACCAATCCCTGGCTCAGGGACAAGCCGATAGCAGTTATCGGCTCAGGGGGCAGGACGGTTATCACAACCCGTTCATATGAGGCACGTGAATATGGCGTAAAGACAGGAATGACCATATGGGAGGCCAGGAAAGCATGTCCTGGCCTGATCTTTGTAGTGGGAGACAACGAAAAATATACCCATACCTGTAAAGAGCTCTTAAAGATATATAACCGGTTTACTCCTGATATAGAAGTCTATTCCATTGATGAAGCCTTCCTAGACATAACAACCACACACCATCTCTTCGGAGGCCCTGAAGTAATAGGTATATCTATCAAAAAAACCATCAAAAAACAGTTTGGTATAAATTGTACTGTTGGCATAGGGCCTAACGTTCTCATAGCCAAACTTGCCAGCGACATTGCAAAACCGGATGGACTGAGATGGATTAAACCGCTAGATATACAGAACGTCCTTGAAGATCTTCCTGTAAGTGAGCTTTGGGGCATAGGTCCTAAGACAGAAGAGAGACTTGCCATTCTGGGTATAAGAACATGCGGTGAGCTTGGAAAGACACCTGCAAGCCTGCTCAGAAATAAGTTTGGCATCATTGGAGAAACGCTTAAAGAGATGGGGATGGGAATCTGTAATAGACCTGTCATGGTAAAAGAGGAAGAACCAAAATCAGTAGGGCACAGCATGACTCTTCCGAGAGATCTCCGGGACAGGAAAGAGATAGAGGCATATCTTATCAGGCTGAGCGAGATGGTCGGCAGAAGGGCGAGAAGGCATGAATACATGGGAAAAACAATATCCCTTATTATCAGATATGCTGATTTTGAAACCTTCTCTCGGCAGACCGGGATCCGGAGTCCTACAAATGATACCCATGTCATATACAAAACAGCCTTGAAAATACTTAACAGCATAAGGTTGAGGGACGGGATCCGGCTTCTCGGGGTATGCCTCTCATGCCTCATAAAAGACCCGCACCAGATATCACTTATAGAAGAGGAGAGAAAGCGGAAATCCATAATCCATGCCATGGATTCTGTAAATGAGAGATACGGAGATTTTAAGCTCGCCTGGGGCTCCCTTATCACACCGGAAAGAGATGCTGGTGTCATCTCACCCTCATGGCGTCCAGCAGGGGTCAAGCATGTGAATCTGAAGTGACCTATTCTCAGAGATCTCTTGCGGAGTTTAGCCCTATGGATATCGGGGCTCAGGATGACAAAATTATTGGTTGCTATAAGTGATATAATTTATTATGCTCGAAATTGATGGTAGTCATGGTGAGGCCGGGGGACAGATACTAAGGACCGCTCTAAGCCTTTCCTGCCTCTTGAACAAGCCTTTCCGTATGTTCAACATAAGAAAAGGCCGTAAAAAGCCGGGGCTTATGCCCCAGCATTTGATGTGTATACATGGACTGAAACTTATTTCTAACGGGAAAGTCAAAGGTGATGAAAAGGGTTCTATGGAGCTTGTTTTTGAGCCTTCTGAAGTTAAATCAGGAGATTATTTTTTTGATATCGGCACTGCTGGCTCTACTTCACTTCTGCTTCAATCTATTCTCCCCCCATTACTATTCACAAAAGATATATCTTCAGTAATATTGAAAGGAGGTACTCATGTTCCATTTAGCCCGCCTTTCCATTATATAAAAGATGTATTTATCCGGATGCTCAACAGGCTTGGAATAACTTTAACTGCCGGTATTGAAAACTATGGTTTTTATCCGAAGGGTGGCGGAGAAATTAAGGTCAAAATTACACCTTCAAAAGATTTTCATGGTCTCAGCTTTTTACAGAGAGGGGAACTTAAAACTATTACGGGTATCTCCTGCACCGGTAACCTCCCTCTGAGTATTGCTGAACGACAGAGAAACTCTGCAAATAACCTTCTTACAAAAAATGGCCTGAGAGCTGATATGGAGATACTTTCTGTTCCTTCGCCAGGTCAGGGGTCTTTTATATTCCTGATGTTAGAAACAGCCGGCTGTATAGCTGGTTTTTCATCTCTTGGAGAGCGCGGCAAAAAAGCAGAGACAGTCGGAGAAGAAGCATCAAAATCATTAATCAAATATTATTCAAACAATGCCTGTATTGACCCTCATCTTTCTGACCAGATTGTGATTTATCTTGCACTTGCAAAAGGTGAATCCTCCTTTACCACATCTTGTATTACAAACCACCTTTTAACAAACCTCTGGGTGATTGAAAAATTCATCGGACTAAAATATAAGGTCACGGGCGAGAAGGGAATTCCTGGAAAAGTAGTATTAACTGGAAAGGATATGTCTGTATCCTCTTGACTCAACTCGAGCAGAGAAATAAAATCATGGTGGGCAGTCGCAGAATCGAACTGCGGACACGAGGCTTTTCAGGCCTCTGCTCTACCGACTGAGCTAACTGCCCACAGTTTATAAATATAACTATTAATTTTTTGATTGTCAACTCAATGAAAAAACTATTAATTAAAAATGTTTCTAAGTATTTGCCCTCTTTTGTTTCAGGGATAATGGTAGTACTGTCCTTTCCTGTTTTTGATATATACCAGCTTGCGTGGATAGCGTTTATCCCACTGCTATTATCATTGTGGAATGATAATTTCAAACAGTCTTTTATTTCAGGTTTCATCTTTGGTGCAACATATTTTTTTGGCACACTTTACTGGATATACCACTCAATAAATCATTATGGCGGCTTATCATTTTTTGCAAGTATCGCTATTGTCTTGTTGTTATGCTGTTATTTAAGCCTCTTTCCGGCTGCTTTCTCTTATCTTTTCTCCATTGTTATTAAAAAGACAAAATTGCCGGCACTCTTTGTTGCACCCGTCATATGGGTTGTCCTGGAATTTCTCCGCTCTTATTTATTAACAGGTTTTCCATGGTCAAGCATTGGATACAGCCAGTATAAGTTCCTCTCCCTTATACAAATTTCTGATATAACCGGCGTATATGGCATATCCTTTCTGGTGCTTTCTGTAAACGGGGCTTTTGCAGACCTTGTTCTTTTAAAAAGGCGTTTTAAGGAAATGCCGTTATTCCCCCTATCATATTCTGTCATCGGCATCTCATCTCTGCTTGTTCTTCTGATATTTACCATTGGCTATGGTAACTGGAGGCTTGGACAGGATAGAACAGGTAAGGTTATCAGTGCAGGTATTGTTCAGGGCAATATAAATCAGGATATAAAGTGGGAACCCGCTTTTCAGAAAGAAGTTATTGATACCTACATTAATCTAACGAATGAAGCATCTCTGTCGTCACCTGAAATTATTGTCTGGCCTGAGACTTCTTTGCCTTTTTTCTTTGGTGATGACATTGAAAACACTGAGAAGATCATAAATTTTCAGAAAAATCTCGGCTCTTATCTTCTATTCGGTAGCATAATGATTAAAATGAGAACAACAGAAAAAACCCTGTTTACAAACAGCAGTGTCTTGCTTGACAGAGAAGGAAATGCTGTATACAAATATGATAAAATACATCTTGTCCCTTTTGGAGAGTATGTGCCCCTTAGAAGCATTCTCTTTTTTATTGATAAAATAGTAGTAGGTGTTGGCGACTATATTCCAGGCAATAAATACATAAAAGCAGATACAGATTTAGGTGGTTTTGGGACTTTAATATGCTATGAGATTATATTTCCAGGAATGGTAAGGAAATTCTATAAAAATGGCGGGGATTTCATCGTGAATATTACAAATGATGCATGGTTTGGAAAGACATCTGGTCCTTATCAGCATTTTAGCATGGCTGTTTTTAGAGCAATAGAAAACAGAAAACCTTTAATACGTTCGGCTAATACGGGGGTGTCTGGGTTCATAGACAGTAACGGTAGAATCCTTTCAAAAACGTCCCTGTTCAAAAGAGAATTTTTAAAGAGTGATATAAAGACCGATAGAACTCTAACTGTATATACAAAATACGGCGACATTTTTTCTTATTTTTGTATCGTGATTTCTGTTATCTTATTAATAAATATAAAGCTATGGAGGTAAAAATGCTGATTCAATCAGAACTGAAAGAAGATCTCTCTTATCTAAGGTCAAAAACCGAGACCTTACGAGGTTATCTTTGATGTTAAAAAGAAAAAAGAGGCGATAAATAAAATATCAAAAGAGCTTTCTTTACAAAAAGTCTGGTCATCCCCGAAAAAAACAAAAGAACTTCTTAAAAAGAAATCTAAACTTGAAAGCATATTAGTTCCTTTTGAATCTCTTGAAAATAGACTCTTGTACATCGAGGAATCAATAGAAATCCTTGAAGAAGAGGAAGGGGACCTCTTTCTTAAAGATATTAAGAAAGAGATTGAATTATTAAAAAAAGATGTGGACGCTCTTGAAATACAAAACCTTCTTTCCGGTGACCTTGATAGAAATAATGCAATACTTACAATTCACCCCGGCGCTGGAGGAACTGAAAGCCAGGACTGGGCTCAGATTTTAATGCGAATGTATTTAAGATGGGCTGAAAGGAATGGTTTTAATACAAAAATTGTGGATATTCAATCCGGGGAAGAGGCTGGGATAAAAAGCGCAACCATAACATTCAGCGGGCAATATGCTTATGGATATCTATTAGCTGAGGCAGGTGTACACAGGCTTGTACGTATTTCTCCATATGATTCAAACAGACGGAGACACACATCATTTGCCTCCGTTATTATTTATCCTGAGATAGATGAAGATATAGATATAGAAATCAGGGAAGAAGATATAAAAATGGATACCTTCAGGGCATCTGGTGCAGGAGGGCAGCATGTAAATAAAACTTCCTCGGCTGTCAGAATAACACATATACCTACAGGGATTATAGTGAGCTGCCAGAATGAACGTTCACAGCATAAAAACAGGTCTCTTGCTATGAAGATTCTGAAAGCCAAGCTTTACGATATAGAATTGAAAGCAAAAGAAGAGAAGATGGAGGCATTAGTTGGAGACAAGAAAAACATTGCATGGGGTAGCCAGATAAGATCATACGTACTTCAACCATATAGACTTGTGAAAGATCACAGAACAGGGATGGAGATTGGAGATGTTGATTCAGTTCTTGATGGTAATATCGATATGTTCATTAAAGAATTTCTCAAGAAAAAAGCCAGATAGAAATGATCTTAATATAATAATATTCTTATGGACAGAGTTATTTAAGAGTTTTAACAGCTTTTAAATATCTTCTAATATCTATTAAGAAATATTATATAATTGGTAGTAGTAGTATATGATGTTAGTATGTAGAAAACAAGAAAACACTTCGATATAAAAGGGTTTTTTGATGTAAAAACCTGTAGAAAATTCAATTAAAATATTAATAAATAGAGAGTAACAATTTCTGTAAAAAATACTGACAATAAAGCAACATAATTATTGCCTGGAATATTAATATGAGCTATAATACTTACCTCTCCATCTAAATAGTTATTAACAATTGTTAGTAATTTGTTAGCAAAGGCGATAAATGATTACAGAAGATTTATGGAATAAGAGTCTTTCAAAAATAGAGAAAAAAGTTGGAAATAATATTTTTAATTTATGGTTTGAACCTATTAATCTGTCACAGTTGAAAGATCAGATTGCTACTATTGAAGTACCTAACAGGTTTTTCAAGGAATGGATTGAAGACTCATATCCCAATCTTATAAAGGATTCAATAGAAACAATTCTTGGGTACCCTGTAATACTGAAATATAAAATAGAGGAGAAGCAGAGGATAACACAGAAAAAAATTAGCGAGAAGATTGAAAATAAAAGGATTAAGCTTGAAAAAAGGGGGATATATCTTCACCCGAAATATACATTCGAAAATTTTATTACTGGTTCAAGCAATCAGTTCGCACAGGCAGCTGCTGTAGCAGTTGCAGAGTCTCTAGGCAAAATATATAACCCGCTTTTTATTTATGGAGGAGTTGGATTAGGGAAGACCCATTTAATGAACGCAATAGGTAACAGAGTAATAGACGCAAAACATGATTTTTCTGTTATGTATATTTCATCAGAGCAGTTTACAAATGAAGTAGTTTCATCTCTAAGACATGACAAAATGGCGGAATTTAAGGAGAAATACAGAAAGCTAGATCTCCTTTTGCTTGATGACGTCCAGTTTATAGCAAATAAAACAGCGACACAGGAGGAATTCTTTTACACATTCAACGCCTTATACGAAAAGCAGAAACAGATAGTCATATCATGTGACAGAGCACCGAAGGAAATCAGTGAAGTTACAGACAGACTGAGGTCAAGATTTAACATGGGACTTATTGCCGATATACAGGCACCTGATTTAGAGACAAAGCTAGCCATTATATATAAAAAAGCTGAAATGATGGATATAAAAAATATACCTGAGGAAGTGGTTAATTTCCTTGCAAACAAAATAAAATCCAACATAAGAGAGCTTGAAGGATGCCTGATAAGGCTTGCTGCACAGGCTTCACTTACAGGCGAAGATATTAGTCTGGATACCGCAAAGAAGATACTAAAAGATATTTTATATGACGATGAAAAGCCTGTGTCTTTGGAAATGGTACAGAGGATGGTATGCGAATTTTTCAATATAAAGCTGTCAGATATCAAGGCAAAGAGAAGAACAAAAGACGTTGCACTTCCCAGACAAGTCGCCATGTATATTAGTAAAAAGATTACCAATGCGTCATTAAGTGACATAGGGAAACATTATGGCGGCAAGGATCATGCTACTGTAATTTATGCATGCAGGCAGACAGAAGAAAGAAGGAATAAAGACGAAGCGTTCAACAGAATTATTGAGAATCTTCTACATAAGATAAAATAGAGAGTTCTAAAATATAAGGAGGGGACATGAAGGTAGTAATCACGAGAGAGGAGATTCAGACAAAGCTTTCCAAAATACAGAGCATAGTTGAAAAGAGAAACACTATGCCTGTTTTAAGCCATTTTCTTTTAGAGGCAGGTAAAAAAGGATCATATATAACTGCAACAGACCTCGAGACAGCGTTAAAAGAACCCCTCCTGGTATCAGTTGAAAAAGAAGGAAAGATATGCATACCTGCAAGGAAGATGTTTGAGATAGTTAAAGAGATAGAAGAAGAATTGACATGTGAATCTGTAGATGAACAGTGGCTGAAGATAACCGTAGGTGTCAGCAAGTTCAGGCTTGCATGTTTACCTTCAAAAGAATTTCCTGCATGGCCAGGCATGGAGGAAATGGAGGAGATTTATATTGACTCAAATATACTATTGGAAATAATAGAGAAGACGGTATTCGCTTCTGGTGAAAGTGATACGAGGTATACGCTTAATGGTCTTCTTTTTCATGTAACACCCGGTGTTACAATTACTGTTGTGGGAACGGACGGACATAGGCTTGCTTTGATAGAAAGGAAGATAGAAGGCAATGTAAGTGAAGAGAAAAAACTGATAATACCTAAAAAAGCAGCCAATGAACTCAGAAAAATACTCGATAAAACAGAAGAAAAGGTGAAAGTAACGCTATGCAGGAACCATATACTTTTTACTATAGGAGAAATACAGTTCCTTACAAGGCTCATAGAAGGAACATACCCAAGCTATGAACAGGTTATTCCAACTGACAACGAAAAAAAAGTAACAGTTAACAGAGAAATTTTTGAAAAAGCGCTTAGAAGAGTTGCCATAATGTCGAAGGAACGTTCAAATGCAGTAAAAATGGACATTTCCCAAAACCTGATTGCCATTACATCATCAAATCCTGACATAGGGGAGGCTCAGGATGAAATAGTTGTTCAATATAATGGGGATAACATATCATTAGGATTTAATGCAAGATACTTTATAGATATTATTGAAGCAATGTCTTCAGAAAACATTATTATGGAACTTGAGGCTCCTCTAAGCCCAGTCCTTATAAAAGAATATGAGAAGGAAGATTACCGTTGTGTTTTAATGCCAATGAGGATATAAAAACAATAATTTGCCCTTTAATAAACCCCTTATTCTAAAGGGGTTTATCCTTCCAGCCTGTTGAAAAAGCAATAAAAAACATAGTGGTAATAAAGAATAATTTAAATTAATTAAAATTATAAATTTGTAATATAATCGTATATAATATAAAGATAATAAGATTGGGGGAATTAATACGGATATAAGAGAAAAAGATAAGGAAAAAACCACAGAAGAGGAATTTGGAGCCTATGGCGTTGAAGATATAAAGGTTCTTAAAGGACTAAGCGCAGTAAGAAAAAGACCCGCCATGTATATAGGGACAACCGGCCCTGAAGGTCTTCACCATCTTGTATACGAGGTGGTAGACAACAGTGTTGATGAGTCTCTCGCTGGATTTTGTAATTTCATCGACGTAGTTCTTCATCATGATGGAAGCTGTACTGTCATTGATGATGGCAGGGGCATACCCACAGATCCATATCCTGGAGATCCCGAGAAGCGTTCAGGAGCAGAAGTAGTTCTCACAGAACTTCATGCCGGAGGAAAGTTTGAATCAAAGGCATATAAAATATCAGGCGGACTGCACGGAGTCGGTGTATCTGTTGTTAATGCCCTCTCTGAGTGGCTTGAGATAAAGATAAAACAAAATGGAAAGGTTTTTGAACAGAGATTCGAAAAGGGAAAGCCAACAGGGCCATTGACTGTCGTGGGGAAGACAAAGAAAAGGGGAACACAGGTCACCTTCAAACCAGACCCTGAAATATTTGAGACAACGGAACTCAGCTTTGATGTTCTGTCAGAGAGATTAAGAGAACTGGCATTTCTGAACAGAGGCCTCAGGATAACTATAATGGATGAAAAGGCAGACAAAAAGCAGGAATTTATTTATAAGGGAGGGATAGTATCTTTTGTAGAGCACTTAAATAAAAACAAAGTTTGCCTTCACCCAAAGCCAATATATATATCTGGTGAAAGAGAAGGCATCTATGTAGATGTTGCTTTACAGTATAATGACGGTTATTCAGAGACGATATTTACCTTCGCAAATAATATCAATACTAAGGAGGGGGGAACTCATCTTGTTGGATTCAAATCCGCCCTCACCAGGACTGCTAACAGTTATGCAATGTCCTCAGGTATTCTGAAGAACGGAAAAGACAGCCTCTCAGGTGAAGATATAAGGGAGGGATCTACAATAGTTGTCAGTGTCAAATTATCTAATCCCCAGTTCGAGGGGCAGACAAAGATGAAACTCGGAAATAGCGAGGTCAAGGGTATTGTGGAGTCTATAGTTAATGAAAACTTGTCTACATACTTTGAGGAGAACCCTTCCATTGCTAAAAAGATAATCGAAAAGGCAATCCAGGCGGCAAGGGCACGTGATGCTGCCCGTAAGGCCAGGGAACTTACGAGGAGAAAGGGTGCTTTAGAAGATACAGGGCTACCCGGAAAACTTGCAGATTGCTCGGAACGAGACCCGAGTCTGAGCGAACTGTTTATTGTTGAGGGTGATTCTGCAGGGGGTTCTGCAAAACAGGGGAGAGACCGTCGCACACAGGCGATCTTACCGCTTAGAGGGAAGATACTTAATGTAGAAAAAGCCCGTTTTGACAAAATGCTCAGTTCCGAGGAGATCAGGATTCTAATAACGGCTCTGGGAACAGGCATAGGCGCAGATGACTTTGATATATCAAAGATACGATATCACAAAGTTATAATTATGACAGATGCTGATGTTGACGGAGCACATATCAGAACACTTTTGCTCACATTCTTTTACCGGCAGATGGCCCAGATCATTGAAAATGGATACCTTTATATAGCTCAGCCCCCGTTGTTCAAGGTTAAAAAAGGAAAGACAGAAAAATATATTCAGAATGAGGCTGAAATGCAAAACATGCTCTTTGAACTTGCCGCCGAAGAGATGGCTATACCTATGAAGAACCTGGAGATAAAAGGAAAAGCACTTGTAACGTTTCTTAAGAGGCTGTTGAATTATGAAAGTTTGAAGGACTGGTTCAGAAGAAGGCGCAGAGATCCGCAGATTTTGCTGTTTTTGCTTAACAGGGGTATAAGCAAATCCATGATCAAGGATAAGCAAAAGATAAAAGATCTTATTGAGAAACTTATAAAGCAGATCCCGGATGTTCAGATAGGTAACATTTATGAAGATGAGGAACATGGTGGATACGGAATAGAGATAAAAAGAAGAACTTACAAGATTATTCTTGACAAAAACCTGCTACTGTATCCTGAGTTCAGGGAATTGGAATCACTGCATAGTCATATAAGAGATTTGGGCAAACCACCGTACAAGGTGATTATCAAGAACGAACAGAAAGAGATGAAATCGACGACAGATTTGCTGAAATATGTTTTTGAAATTGCGCGGAAAGGGCTGTCTATCCAGAGATATAAAGGGCTTGGCGAGATGAACCCGCAGCAGTTGTGGGATACCACCATGAATGCAGATAAAAGAACATTGCTTCAGGTCACAATAGATGACACGGTTAAGGCAGAGGAGATTTTTACCACACTTATGGGTGACCAGGTTGAGCCCCGCAAGGAGTTTATTGTCAAACACGCCCTTGAAGCTCGGAATATAGATATTTAAAAATAAACACAGATAATCACAGATTACCAGTTGATGAACACAAAAGTTTATTTGGCTATCTGAGGATTTTTATATGAGAGCATTTGTGAGTTAAAGAGGTGATTTAATGTCAAAGGTACCGGTAAATATAGAAGAAGAAATGAAAGTCAGTTACCTTGATTACGCTATGAGCGTAATTATTGGCAGGGCATTGCCAGAGGTAAGGGATGGACTTAAGCCGGTTCAGAGAAGAATACTCTATGCGATGTTCAGGGAGGGGCTCCTCCCGGGAAAGAAATATTCAAAATGCGCTGGTGTTGTGGGAGAGGTATTAAAAAAGTATCATCCTCACGGTGATACGGCTGTTTATGATGCACTTGTTCGCATGGCACAGGACTTTAATATGAGGTGCACTTATATTGATGGACAGGGAAATTTCGGATCCATTGACGGTGACCCCCCTGCTGCATACAGATATACTGAGGCTAGACTTGCAAAGATTGCAGAGGAATTATTGGCAGACATTGATAAGAATACAGTGGATTTTATTGCCAATTTTGACGAGACAACAAATGAGCCAAAGGTGCTTCCTTCAAAGATACCTGGTCTTATAATAAATGGAGCGTCAGGTATTGCTGTTGGTATGGCAACAAACATACCGCCGCATAATCTCGGAGAGATTATAGATGGACTAGTAATTCTCTTGTCAGATCCAAAGGCCTCTCTTGAAGAACTCAAGGGTGTGATTAAGGGACCTGATTTTCCAACAGGTGGCATAATCTTTGGAACTGAAGGAATAAAGGCTGCATATGCTCATGGAAGAGGTATCATAAAGGTGAGGGCCAGGGCAAGGGTAGAAAGGGAGCAAAAAGGTGGCGAAAGCATTATCATTCCCGAGTTGCCATATCAGGTTAATAAGGCAAGGCTTATAGAGAAAATAGCAGAGCTTGTCAGGGGAAAGAAGATAGAGGGAATATCTGATATAAGAGATGAATCTGACAGAGATGGGGTAAGGATTGTTCTTGAATTAAAGCGTGGTGAGATGACCCAGGTAATACTAAATAACCTGTATAAGCATACACAGATGGAGACCACCTTCGGCATCATAATGCTTGCCCTTGTTGGTGGTCAGCCACGTGTGCTCAGCCTGAAGAAGATACTGCTTCATTTTCTGCTGCACAGACGCAATGTGGTACTCAGAAGGACGACTTATGAGCTAAATCAGGCTGAGGAGAGGGCTCATATACTTGAAGGTTTAAAGGTAGCCCTTGATCATCTGGATGAGATAATAGCGCTTATAAGGGCGTCAAAGAGCCCAAGTGAGGCAAAGCAAGGTCTGATGAACGGGTATCCACTATCTGAAGTTCAGGCCCAGGCGATTCTTGACATGAAGCTGCAGAGACTTACGGCACTGGAAAGGGAGAAAATAATCAGCGAGTATACAGAAGTACTAAAGGAAATAGAACGATTAAAGTCAATACTGGGAAGCGAGGTACTTGTTTCTGAAATAATTAAACAAGAGCTTCTGGAGGTAAAAGAAAAGTATGCTGATGAGAGAAGGACAGAGATAACAGAGGAAACATCAGAGATTACAATAGAGGACCTGATAACAGAAGAAGAGATGGTCATAACACTTTCACATCACGGATATATAAAGAGGAATCCTCTAAGCTCATACCGAAGCCAGAGGCGAGGAGGAAAGGGCCTTATCGGCATGGAGACAAAAGAGGAGGATTTTGTCGAGGCACTTTTTATTGGCTCAACACATGACTATATGATTTTCATATCAAATCTCGGGAGGCTCTACTGGCTGAAGACTTATCAGATCCCCGAGGCAGGGCGTGCGGCAAAAGGCAAGGCGCTGATTAACCTGTTAAAGCTTTCTGTAGGTGAACACATTTCAACAGCCCTTCCTGTTCGTGATTTCAAAGAAGGTTATCTGGTTATGTTTACCAAAAAAGGTATGGTTAAGAAAACAGCGCTTACTGCATACAGCAATCCGAGAGGCAAGGGAATAATAGCAATATCCCTCGAAGAAAATGATGAATTGATTGCAGTAAGGAGGACGACTGGCAAAGATGATCTGGTAATCGGGACACGGAACGGACTGGCTATAAAATTCAATGAAGAAGATGTCAGAGATATGGGCAGAACAGCAAAAGGTGTGCGGGGCATAAGATTAATGAAAGGCGATGAGGTTGTTGCAGCTGAAATTGCAGAAGAAAAAACAGCAATTCTAACAGTTGCTGAGAATGGCCTTGGTAAAAGGACAAAGATAGAAGACCATCCTCTGCAACACAGGGGCGGCAAGGGAGTGATTTCAATCAAGCTGACAGAAAAAGGAGGGAAAGTAGCCGGCCTGCTTCAAGTCAGGGATGAAGATGAGGTTATGATGATTACCGGAGAGGGAAAACTTATACGGACAGCTGCCGGGAGTATTTCTATTCTGGGTCGGAATACACAGGGTGTAAGACTCATGGATACTACAGATAAAATAGCCGGCATTGCAAAGATTGCAGAGAAGGATTAGTTAAGATTTCCTTGGAAATTAATCCCCCAAAAATGTGTTTCAGTATAAAAAGAGTTGATGGATTAATTAGTTGGACATATTCCTTTCGCTCCCTAGAGGGAAATTTTTACCCGTCACATGAGTCATTCGCTCGAATTTTTAAACTCGTCCCGAAACTTCGGGACTCAGACAGTAAAAATTCGTCCCGACTTCTCGGGAACGCTTATTTCGCCATGACGGGTGCCTCACAGAGTCGTAGACAAAAATTTCCCTATGTACGCTCAAGAAACATGCCCAACTATACAACATGTATACCTGCTTCAAACGCATTTTTTGGTTTAAAAGATTAATTTTGTTGCTTTCTCAGGGTTCTTTGTGAATCCTTTGGCTATGTGTCAGCATTTCAAATAAATTTTTCTGATAACTGATAAAACGTTTAACTCAGAGCATCAAACATTAAACTTTTCATGAATAAAGCAGATGATCTTTTAAAAGAGGGATTGGAAGAGCTCGGGATTTACTATTCAGCAAAACAGATTAATGCTTTCATAACATATCTTGATGAACTAAAAAAGTGGAACAAGGCCCATAATCTTACCGGCTTAAAAACTGATAGTGATATTATAGTCAAGCATTTTCTTGATTCTCTGCTTTTCCTGAAAGTACTTCCTGAAAATATTGAGACAGTTGCTGATATTGGCAGTGGCGCAGGATTCCCCGGCATACCCATGAAAATTATTAATACAAAACTAAAGGTATTTCTTATTGAACCTGTACATAAGAAGACGGTATTCTTGAAACATATTTCTAACAAGCTTGGCCTCAAGGATATAGATGTTATAGACAGGAGGATCGAGGATATTAAAGGGATAAAGGTTGATGCTGCCGTCACAAGGGCTCTTTTTAGTATTAAAAAATTTATCTTTAAAACGAAGGATATGCTGAATGAAAACGGAATCTTGATACTCAGCAAAGGCCCGAAACTTGATGAGGAGTTGAAAAATCTTGTATTAGAAGATATTTCTATGATTGATATAAAACTTCCATTCCTGAATATAACAAGACATATGGTAATGATAAAGAAAAGCAGGCAGTAAGAAGTAAGGAGTGAGGAGTAAGGGGTGAGAAGTAAGGAGTAGGAAGTAAGCAGTAGGCAGTAAATAGAATAATTCGGAGAATTAAATTGTCCTTAAACCAAATAGACTAGAAAAACAAAACAAACCAGATAAACCAGATAAACAAGAGAAACCAAACAAACTAAATAAACCCGCAACCCGAAAGTTCTACTCTAAAATCCAGCTATGTTACAATGATTCATGTCTGATCTGATAAAAATCTCGCTGACGTTTGCAATAATCTTAGTCCTCCTCAGAAGAAAGATAAATATCGGTTATGTCATGCTGATTGCTTCTGCATTGCTTTTCCTGCTTTACCGGATGGATGTAACAGGCATTGCAGAGTCGATTATAAATACTGCTTTAAACAGGGTTACTCTAACATTACTTCTGGCGCTGTCATTGATCAGAATATTTGAGCTTATACTCAGGGAAAAGCAAGTGCTTTCGACCATGATGACAACTGTAAAAGATACGTTTAAAAGCAGAAGGGCTGTAATTGTATCAATGCCGATGCTAATTGGTTTGCTTCCATCACTTGGCGGTGCATATTTCTCTGCACCAATGGTAAAGGAAGCTACTGCCGGCCTGAAGATGAGTCAGGAGGAGAAGGCATTTGTTAATTACTGGTTTAGACATCCATGGGAATATATCCTGCCGCTTTATCCCGGGATACTGCTTGCATCAGCGGTAACGAATATACCTCTTTATAATTTGATTCTTGCCAATACGCTCTATGCGCTTGCAGTAATAGTAACAGGGTTTCTTTACAGTATGAGGGGTCTGGGGGAAAATACTGTAGTTAAGAGGGCAGAGAAGAGAAAAGGCAGAGAGTTTGTGAGTTTCCTGCCGATTCTCGGTGTGCTCTTGCTTGTTGTTATTTTCCGCATCGAGCTTCACTATGCACTCTTGTTGATAACTGTTCCGTTATTTATTATATATAAGTATCCTCTAAAAGAGGTTTTTCGAATAGCAAGGTATGGATTTACACGTGATGTATTGGTTCTGATATTTGGTGTGATGCTCTTTAAAGAGACGATGGAGGCTTCAGGGGCGGTAAAGAATTTAAGCGGTTTTTTTGTGGAACAGGGAATTCCTACACTGCCGATACTATGTCTGCTTCCTTTTTTAGTGGGTATGTTGACAGGCTTAACCGTAGGATTTGTTGGAAGTACCTTTCCGCTTTTAATAAGCCTTGGCGGCACGGCCACACTTGCAGATATATCTCTGGCATTTGCAGCGGGTTTTATCGGGGTTCTCCTCTCCCCTGTACACCTCTGTCTAATTCTTACGCGGGAATATTTCAAAGCAGACCTCTGGGAAATTTATAAAAAGATGATACCAGCAAGTGGTTTTATCCTTATGGCTGCATTTATAGAGTATCTGATATTAAAGTAACCTGAATTTTTAACTTTTATGCTATATTTATAGAGAGCCTTTCCTCTTAACAATGCTTAAAGAACTAAAAATAAAAAACCTTGCAATCATTGATGATTTAAGCGTGAGGTTTGAAAAGGGACTGAATATCCTAAGCGGCGAAACCGGTGCAGGCAAATCAATAATCGTCGATGCACTCGGACTCGTACTGGGTGACCGGGCTCAATCTGATTTAATAAAGTCCGGTGAGAAAGAGGCTACGGTACAGGCATATTTCGAGCTCGACGATTACAGTTCTTTTCCAGACATCGGCATAGATTTATCAGAAGGGCTTTTACTCAGGAGAGTACTTGCCTCTGGCGGCAAGAGCAGGGCATATGTTAATGACACAATGGTAACACTTCAGTCTCTTTCCGATATAAGTAAATCACTTGTTGATATTCACAGCCAGCATGAACACCAGAGCCTTCTGACTGCAGAGAAGCAGAGAACGCTACTTGATTATTACGGAAAACACCAGGACATTGTTGAGAAAGTGAAAACGCTGTTCAAAGAAGTACAGGATATAAAAAATGAATTTACAGAATTAAAGGAGAAGGTTAAAGAAAGGGCTCATAGAATTGATCTTCTCAGGTTTCAGGTGAACGAGATAGAAACAGCATCTCTTAAGCACGGTGAGAGAGATTCTCTTGAGGATGAGAGAAAGATACTTACAAATATGAACAGATTAAATGAACTGATAGAAACATCATTTTCACTGTTATACGGCTCTGAAGGTTCTTGTACCGAAAAACTTTCTCAGGTTGTTGAAAATATAAGGGAGATGCATTCCATAGATGACAGCATTGGGGATACCCTGAAAATGCTTGAGTCAGCAAAACCACTTGTCGAAGATGCTGCAATAGACCTGAGAGGATATCGTAACAGGTATGATTTTGAGCCAGGAAGGCTGGAGGTAGTTGAGGACAGGCTTGAGTTGATCAAGAGACTGGAAAAGAAGTATGGTGAAGGGATTGAGGCAGTCTTAAAATACAGGACTGATGCAGAGGAAGAGCTGAAAGGTCTGGAATCATCAGATGAGAAACTGGTTTCGGTGGAGGAAGAGCTCTCTTCAAAGGAACATGAACTTTTAAATACAGCAAAATCCCTCTCTGATAAGAGAAAAAAGACTGCCGGGAAGATAGAAGGGCTAATCAGTAATATTCTGACGGAGCTGGGCATAGGCAAGGCTGAATTCAGGATTAACATAAATCAGGAAATTGGTGATGAAGGAAAATTTAAAGTCAGTTCATATGGTATAGACCGTATAGAATTTCTGTTTTCAGCAAATCCAGGTGAACTACCCAAACCTCTTACTAAAATAATATCCGGCGGTGAACTCTCCAGGGTTATGCTTGCCCTGAAAAGTGTTCTTGCTGATGTTGACAATATTCCTGTACTTATATTTGACGAGGTTGATGCAGGGATTGGAGGCAAAACAGCAGAGAGCGTTGGGAAAAAGCTTGACATGATTTCTCAAAAACATCAGCTTTTATGCATAACGCATCTTCCACAGATAGCCAGTTTTGGAGATTTTCATCTGAAAGTAGATAAAAAAGAGAAAAACAGCAGGGTTTATGTTGAAGTAAAAGAGCTTTATGATAAAGAACGTAAGGACGAGATAGCCAGGATGTTGAGCGGAAAAGTTACTGAAATATCAAGAAGACATGCTGGAGAGCTCCTGGAAAGGGTGAAATGAAAAGGGGAAAGATAAAAATAAATACAGAGTTGTGCAAAGGTTGTGAATACTGTATTGATACCTGCCCGATAGGAGTCATTGTAATCAGGAAGCGTTTTAACAAAAGCGGATATTTCCCTGCTGTTCCGAAACATATGGAGAAGTGCAACGGGTGTGCGATGTGTGCAAAGATGTGCCCTGAGATTGCGATAGAGGTCTATTGTGAATAAGAAAACATACTGCAGGAAAGCGGATTATGTTTTTCCCTTTCTTAGCACAACTGTACCTGCCACGATATCCCCAAGGCGCTGCCATTTAAGAGTACCTGTCATAGAGACTATTGCAACAAGGTAATAGAAAAAGCTGTCGACTATTCGCATAATATTTCGCAGGAATCCTGCAAGAAGCCCGCATTTTGAAAAGTCGTCTTTTAGAACTATTATGCCGAAAAGTTTCTTGCCGAGGGTTTTACCGATAAGTCCTTCAAGCAGTGAATGATAAAGAAAACCACCGATAAAGATGTATGCAATCGACAGGAATACCACAAGTATATAATTAAAAGGATTTGTTCCAAATTCTGAATTGCTAATGAAATAAATTGTCAATAATAAAGGTGGCAGTATTATGACAGTCGAGTCAATAAATTTTGCCATGAAGCGCCTGAAAAGGCTTGCAAATTCATATTCGCCTGAATCTGTTTTCAATTGTTTTAACTTGAACTTACCGATAAAGAGAGACAGGAGATAGATAAATATGATTAAAGGCAGATTTGCGAGAAGTGAAAATGTAATACTTTTCAATATAAATCCTTTTTCAAAGAAAGATTGGCTGATTGTAATCTGATGTACCAGGTCTCTATTTTCTATTGAATAAAGTTTTTCCTTGAAGAAGCTCTGTATGAACATGTGTGGTTTATCCTGATAAATCACCGGATTCCACTCAAAAAAGAAATCTTTTAGATCAAGCGTAATTGGTTCCAGCCATGCCCCATCTTCATAACTCGTGTAGGTTATGTTTTGACGGTTATTGTAAAATTGTTCGTGAAACAGATAAATTGTGTCTTTGTTAGATATGACCTTTATTGATCCGTGATAATCAGGGTTTTCTGTAGTGCTCCATCCTGTTCCGTCATAGACCGCCCAGTATAAGATACCGCTTGATGTCCAGATAAGATACAGCTTATCCTGAAACCAAAGCAGGTGTCTTGAACTTGCACATGTGCGTTTATTCTCTGCTGTATATTCGTCGGGAAGAGGCATCTGCAAAACTTCAATGCCTTTTATTAATTTAAGCACAGGCATGTTTTGAATCCTGCTTAACACAAATAGTCCCTCTGGACTGGTGGTTCCAATAGGCTTTTTCCCGATAGTGTCTGTTTCAAAGTATTCCCAATACTTACCGTCAAAGACCTTATAGTGTCCATCGGATAAAAAATAAATCTTATTGCTGTCATTCGCAATAGAATAAAAAGGATCGATTACTTCTTCAGCAGTAATTTTACTGCCGTCGAGGATACCTATGGAGAAAATCTCTTCAGGCTCACTTGGATCTGCAAAAGAAACATTGCTGAAATCAATTTCTTCAGAGATAACGTAGAGATTATCTTTAATACTCACTATATCTGTTGATATTCTTGGAATGGGCATCAAATTGAACATGAGGCCTGGTTTTAAAAACATTACTGCAAAGATAATTATGTAGAGGAGAAAAAAGGCAAAAATTCCGAGACCCGCGACACCGATCGCAAGCTTTATATTTTTTTTCTTTTCTTTTTCGATGTCTATATGCATTTTTGAATCAACGGTCATTTATGTATACTCACTGTAAGGACCTTTATAAATTAATAATATTGTTAGAGTTTATCACAAAAAATATGGCACTTTAACTTTACTATTGCCGAAATAAGTCTGCTAAGTTATACTTTATTATCTAAGCTTTTGTTTTTAAATAATAATTTAGAGGCGAGATTATGCCATTTTTTGGTGAAGTTTTTTCCAGTGAAATAATCAAGAAACCTGTACTCGATCCTAAAGGTGAGGAAATAGGTAGGGTTAAAGACCTTGTGATAGTTAAGGGTGATACCCTTCCCAAGATAAATGCACTTATCATCGAAAGAAAAAAGAAGTTGTTCATTCTCCCGTGGAAAGAACTGAATATTTTTAACAAAAGAATAATCTCTTCTAAAGTTTACAAGGAAGGCATTCAGAAGTATGAATTTAATGAGGAAGACTTACTCATTGTCAGGGATATCTTGGACAAACAGATTGTGGACGTTAATGGCGCAAAGGTAGTTCGGGTTAATGATGTTAAACTTGAGGGCCTTAATACAGACGCTGTGCTGGTTGCGATTGATGTGGGATTAAGAGGAATTATGCGGCGTCTTGGAGTTGAGAGGGGTGGTGAGGATCTGTTCAGGGTGTTCAAAAAATCCCTTTCCTATTCGCTTATAAGCTGGAATTATCTGCAGCCCCTTGAGCCAAAGCTAACAAAGATATCGCTGACTGTGCCTAGACAGATACTCTCAGAGCTACATCCTGCTGATATAGCAGATATTATCAGTAGTGTTTCACGAAAAGAAGGAGCCAATTTTTTTGATGACCTTGACGTTGAACAGGCAGCAGAGGCTTTATCAGAGCTTGAGACCGGAGTTCAGAGAGATATTATAAGCAAGATGGGAAGTGAAAAGGCTTCTGAGATTGTCGAGATGATGCCGCCTGATGAGGCCGCTGACATACTTAGCGAGCTTCCGGCCGAGAAGACAAAAGAGATTCTCGAGAATATTGAAAAAGATGAAGCTGAGGATATACAGGAACTTTTGGGTCATGAGGAAGACACTGCCGGCGGGCTTATGACAAATGAATATATAGCCTATCCCCCTGATATGACGATTCAGGAAGCATCTGATCGATTTAAGGTTGATGCAAAGGATGTAGAAACAGTCTATTACATTTATATACTCGATAAAGATGAGAAACTCATGGGAGTTGCTTCGCTCAGGGAAATGCTGCTTGGAGAGCCAGACTGCATCCTTGCCGATATAATGGAAACAAATGTCAAGACCGTTATGCCGGGGGATGATGAAATGGTGGTTGCTGCAATTATATCTAAATACAACCTGATAGCAATTCCAGTTGTAGACGAAAGTGGTTTTATGCATGGAATTGTAACCGTGGATGATATCATCGACATAATATTACCACCAGCTGCAAAGAGAAAAAGGAGAAAAGTATGAGCCGCTGGAAGAGTATGCTCATTTTTCTCTCTATTATGGGTCCCGGCATTATTACGGCCAATATTGACAATGATGCAAGTGGGATCACTACCTATTCAGTTGCAGGTGCGAGATTCGGCTATGCACTTTTGTGGACACTTATACCTACAACAGTTGCGCTTGTTGTTATTCAGGAGATGATCGCGAGGATGGGTGCTGTCACAGGGAAGGGCCTTTCGGACCTGATTCGTGAAAACTACGGTGTGAGAACCACGATTTTCATGATGATAGCATTGTTTATTGCTAACTTAGGGACCACTGTTGCCAATTTTGCGGGGTGGGCAGCGAGTATGGAGATAGCCGGATTGAGCAAATATATTATGGTTCCTTTTGGGGCAATTGCTATCTGGATGCTCGTTACAAAAGGAAGTTATAGATTTGTTGAGAGAATTCTACTGTTTGCCTGTCTTATATACTTTGGATATGTAATATCAGGCTTTCTTGCAGGGCCTGACTGGTCAAAGGTATTTAAAAGTATTATTGTGCCGGAAGTGAAATGGAATTCCGAGTACATTTACCTCTGCATTGCTATAATAGGTACTACTATCACCCCCTGGATGCAGTTTTACCTTCAGTCATCGATAGCAGAAAAGGGCATAAAAAAAGAACAATATAAAGCTACAAAGCTCGATGTAATTGTAGGCTGCAGCATTACTGATATAATTGCTTTTTTTATTATCGTAACCTGTGCAACAACACTCTTTTCCGCTGGCATTAGAATTAACGAGGCTTCTGAAGCTGCGCACGCACTCAGGCCGCTTGCAGGAAACTACGCTTCTTCAATATTTGCCATAAGTCTTGCAAACGCCTCACTATTAGGTGCAATAATTGTACCGCTTGCGACAGCTTATTATATTTGCGAGGCAATGGGATGGGAAAGAGGCGTAAATAAGACTTTCAAAGATGCCCCAGAGTTTATGTGGATATATACGTTTATTATTGTTGCGTCAGCCCTGCTTATACTTATACCGGGTGCTCCACTTGTGTTTATCATGGTGCTTTCTGCTGTTGTAAACGGAATTCTCCTTCCATTTGTACTTATATATGCGGTCTTTCTTGTTAATAATAAAAAACTGATGGGAAAATACGTTAACAGCAGGAGTTATAATTACATTTCATGGGGGACGGTTATTACCATAATTGTCCTCACATCTTTTTTTGTAATTACCACGCTGGTAGCTTTTGATGGATAATGAGAATAAAAGCCGATTCAGATTCTACGTGGCAGTTATGGACAGCAACGCTGTATAAAAATAATAGGGAGATATATAACCGCAAAGACGCAAAGGGCGCAAAGAATAATGACTAGTCAGTAAGGAGTAAGGAGTAAGGAGTAAGGA
>JABAOC010006266.1_pt1 | contig 37011 bp, 58 predicted proteins | sample 7062161 | NCBI WGS metagenome assembly JABAOC01 (sample SAMN14538625, study PRJNA623070) | marine sediment metagenome | biome: marine biome [ENVO:00000428]; feature: marine pelagic biome [ENVO:01000023]; material: deep marine sediment [ENVO:00002113] | place: India: Gulf of Khambhat ... | reverse complement strand
CCATGTACCACCTTTACTTTATCTTTGGGTTTGTCTTTTATTCTTGGCATGACTTAATTATAACATTTAAAAAGTGTTGACATTTAATATTTATTAATTATATAATTGGAACATATAGAACATATAGGTACTATTAAGTAGATTTAATAGCATCATTGTCTATAAAAGCACGTTGACAATTGAAGCGTAAAAACTTAGAAAGATATTAAAATGACATTAACAGAATTAATCGAATTCTATTCTAGCAAGTTTGAATCCAAGCAACGAGGAGATAAAAGCATCATAGTATTAAAAGATGATGCACCGGAGGAGTTAAGCGAATCAGTTCGTGATGCTCATCAAGGTTTATTCCCTAACGATTGGATTTATGATACTTATGATTCAATCATGAGCAATCTAGCAGATTACAATCCTGAATGTATTGCAGATATTGAAACATATAGGCATGGAATTGTAGACAGTCTAGTTGAGATTTACACGTATGATCTAATTCAATGGTATGCAAGTAGCAATCACTGGGGCGAATATCTTACAAGGGCAATTAATGAGTTAGGGGCAACAGATAATGCTATTGCATCTGCTCAATACCTTGCAATTGATGATATTTTCTCTTATGTATTTGATTTATTAGAGGATCAATACAATGACTAGATTATACAGTAAACCAATAACATATATGGGATTGCCCTGTGATTTTGTAGTGTACCGCTTTGCAAGTAGTTATCTGATTAAAATAGAAGATCAATTCGGATTTAATCTTGATGAAGTTTGGTTACATGGTTCGAGTGAAGTATCACCACTTGAGCAATTAATACGTTATACAAAGGAGATTGTATGACAAGATTAATCAAAGTAACAAATAACTTGCATAAGGTTGAATTAGATCTAAAACCCCAGATAAAAACTATCATATGGTTTAGTTATGAGACGCCCATTGCTTGTCTGCCTGATCAAGACATACCAAGCGACTTGCTCATAACTAAAAATATATGGAGTGTTACAACTGGAAAGCACCTAAACATCATCAATCCTGATAAATCGATCAGAATAGAAAATCATGTGTTTAATGAGAAATTAAAAAGGGCAATCAATGACCGTCTAAACGGTTAAATTAGACCCGTCACTATAACAAGTGGCGGGTTTTTTTGTTGTCTTGATCTATTGCCTATAGGTCATGATGTCATTTTATGTCAATCTTTTCACTTTACGTTTCAATTACAACTAGAAACAAAACAGGCGATTTACCGAGGTTTAGGATTTGCCTGTCAGTATTAAATTAAATGGAGATTAAAATGAAACAACTAGAACTAGAGTTTCTTATTAATGAGTGGCTCAAAATATACAGGTCACTAGATAAACGTACTACAGATGCAAAGGTGGTACGTCAAAATATTATTAAGTTATGGGTATTGCTTAATTGTGTACCCAGTTACAAGGGATAAATGAACGATAGAATAATCCAAAATATAAACGGTAAAGCTACAGTACGTACCATGTTTAGAGGTAGACAAGTAGAGTTAAAACCAAAACATAGTATGAAGTTAGATCATAACAATGAAGAAGAACGTGCTTTATACGAGCATTTACTAGGTACGTTTGGGTTTGTTGTAGATCGTACTGCTATCTATGGTGGTGAAGAACTACCACTTGTTGAGAAGTCTAAAGATACGTATGCAAGGTTAGTGTCATGGGTAGAAGAAAACATAGGTAATGAAGTATCTAGTGTTGAGTACCATGATGATTGTATTAAGTTAAATTTAAGAAAGGAGTCAAAATGAACGATATAGAACTACAAAAAACATTCTGCATACAGGCAGTATGTAGAGAAGATCTACTTAATGCAGGGCTTGATGAAGCATTGGTATGGCAATTATCTGATGAAGATATGATAGCCATAGCAGAAGAAATAGGCGATGCAGTAGATCAGATGGTAGGTGATTTAATTGCACAGATTGCAAGTGAAAGGCAAGATACTGCAATTGATGAGATGCACAATGAAGATTTATAACTGGTGTATTTAATTGGTGGCTTGTACTCTTGTTTTCACCAGTTAGCAAGGGTACAGGCAAATAGGAGATTAAAATGGATATAAAAGAAAAAATAATAAAAGCGGTCAATGAAATTGATAGTCTAGCAATGGATATCAATGAAAATGGCAAGTATGTAGAACAAGATAGAGTAGTACTAAACACTACACATTATTCTGTTCAAGTAGTAGAAACACCAGAGGGTGTTGTAATTGATGTGTTCCATAGGCATGGTGATTTAATAAACACCTATACCTATTGGAATGATGACGTTATGGAGGAAAATTAAAATGAAAACAAGAACAATAAAAATATATAGTTACAGTGAACTATCAGATGATGCTAAAGAAGTAGCAGTAAGTTACGTACAGAATCGTTTAGATTCGTGGGTACTTGATGACTGGTACTACTTTATCTATGAGGATTTTGTTAGAGAGGTGAAACGTCAAGGTATTGAGATAGGAACAAAACATGATGGAAAAGTACCATCTATCTACTGGACTGGATTTTGGAGTCAAGGAGATGGTGCAAGTTTTGAGGGTAGTGTTGATCTACTAGAGTACATGAAGTTTCATAAGTTAGGTAATGACTACAGAAAGCTGTACAACTTTATCAAGTCTTATGGTGGTGGTGCAACAATCAAACAAAGTGGGCATTATGTTCATGAGTACACCATGAGTGTAACAGTAGACTTAGATACTTACGACTTTGAGTATGGTGGTGATTACTCTACTTACGAGGTGAATCAATTAGCAACACAAACCAACGAACTAGAGAAACACTTAGGTGAAACAGTAATTAGTTTAGCCAAAGATTTATACAAGGATCTACAAAGGGAGTGGGAATATATCACCAGTAGTGAATATATTGCCGAAGAACTTACAGAGGGTGGGTATGAATTTTTGGAAAGTGGAGAAAGGGCATAACAATGAACAATAAAAACTATGATATAGCAGTTAAAGACATTTCTCATTACTTTATTACTGCCAAAAATGAAGATGATGCACTAGAACAAGCACTGATTGCTCATAATGGTGGGGATACTTTAGGTGTAGAGTTAGAGGTAAAGGGCATAATATGTAGTGAATGTGAGAATGTGTTTAGTGAGGATCAAGGTGGATTCAAGAAGTATAGTGAAGATACATGGGTATGTGATGATTGCCACGATCAATTGATGGAGGAGTAAGCCTTAATGTTGCCCTTTACATTGTAGAGGGTAACAATTAGGACTTAACAGTATTTAATTAACTAGAATGGAGGTGAATAATAGTGAATGAGTGGAGAAGGTTTGAAGGTGAGATGATTTATAGCCAAGTACACAAAGAGTGGATCAAGATCTTAATAGTGAACGATCAATTCGAGTGGTGGTTTGTACGTGCCGGTAAGACGTATAAGTCAACTACACCTTTAGATTACTATCTAGCTCAATTAACTAGAGGTAATGACCGAAGAACAGAAAGCCAAATTAACATTACTGATTCAAAAGCATAAGCTCATAATCGATTATCTAACAGCATTGAAAGCTAATTTAGAACAAGAACCAATGACTGAAAAAGAGCAACAAGCGATAATTAATGACATAGAGTTTTTGTTATCAGAAAACTAAACAGGCAAAATACCGAAAAACTAAACAGGGGATTTACTGGGAAGTAGATCGTCTCCTCGTAGGCGTTGGAATACTTTTTCTGTAAGCTCTCTGTTGTTCTCGATCTTGCTGTGGCATGATTGACAAGCCAATACCACTTGGTTGTGGTGGTATAGATATTCAGGGTATTGCCTATAGTCTATACGTTTGTGTCTGTGTGCAAACTGCAAGTAGAAACTAAACAGGCAATTTTCCAGAGAAACCTCACACCAGCGTACATCCAGATCTTCAAACATTTTTTTAAGTTTTTTGTTTGCTTCTAAGTTACGTTTTCCTATCTTGCCTATTTTTTTGATTGGTGTTTTTTTCATACTTAGATTGTGAGGGGGTATAGTGAGATTATGCCCCCTCGTGGTACCTATCTATCTTTTGTATTGTAACCGACCAGCTAGTAACCTCAAAGCTTTTATCTTGTATTTTTAATTGTTTTCCAATTGCTCTGAGTAGCCGGCCTAAAGTGTAGAACTCACCGGCTATTGTTTGGCTACTTTTGTGGCCTACCCTGTGAGTTAGGATTATTTTTGCTACGTACTTGTATCTTTTCTGGGCCATGTCTCTCTCCTTTGTTGCTTCTCACTAGCAACTAGTAATATTCTAAGCACTCAGTTGCAGCAGCCATCATTCCATCAGGAGTGGCATCATATAGTGCTACATCTTCTGCCATATCCATTATTTCTCTATTGGTATAGTTCTCGTCTAGGTACTCAAAGGCACATCTACAAAAAGACCTACTAGCTCCTTCTGATGTACATCCATCGATAAACTCCTCTTCAAAGAAGTCTCCTATAGAGTCGTTGTTTGCCGGCAGAGTAGTTACTGGTGTGTAAGTAACTGTATCTTTGCTATCTTCTGTATCATCAAAGATTACGTAAGCAAACAATAAAATAAATAAGACTCCTAGAACTATTAGGGAGTTCTTTACCCATCTTTTGAAAGTTTCCATATTCATCTTTCTTTCAATTTAATACTTTTGTAACCACAATTAGTACAAATAATTATTTCTTTGAGGTGTTTGGCAAAATATTTTTTATTGCAATTAGGACAATTCATTTGCCTGTACCCCCTCTTTATTAATTCTTTCTTTATTTCCTTCATCTAAGTTTTTATTTGCATAGTTTCCATACAAGATCATCGGGTTGTCTGGGTAGTACACTACCTTCTCCATTTTCTTGGCACCATCCATAAAGTTTTCGTAAGTATTTTCGTAAGTATCTACATTGGGAATAGTTATTTTTAGTGGTATGTTTCTTTGTTTTGCCACATTTAAATACTTGTCCCGGATGTACACAAACGTACCGTGCAGTGGTTTGTGTATGGTTATTTCTACGCAATCCTTTTTAATTTTGTAATAATCACTCATTACTTTTAATCAACTTTTTATACGCTTCCACTACCAGAACAGCATCGGCCTCATGCTCCGAAACTTCTCCTGTCCAGAGGGTAGATGCCAGCCTTATAGCATCTTCCTTAGTTTTGGTTTGCATCAGACGTTTTACTGTTCTGTTGTGGATCATGTCAACAAATGCATTGTGCATTAAAGCACAGCAGAACACTGCACCTGCGACCTGATTGAGTCCTGTTATTGCTCTGGATGCTCTGACTGGAGCAGGTTCTTCAATCAAAACAATATCAGGACTGTAATCAGAAAACAGATGGACAAAATCTACTACTATCCTTCTTAACTTTTCAAAGTTATACTTTCCGCTATAGGTAAGAAGTTTGGTTCCCACCAATTTGCCATCCTTGTAGATAGCCACACCACAGTTGGTTGTGGATGTATCTACTCCAATTGTTACTGTCATGCTCCCCTTATAGCCAACAAGATTACAGCCATGGCTGCCAGCAACATAGCAAGTATGATTGCTATTGCTGTGTTTTGCCTTGTATTATCAGGCATAGGGCTGTTGCCCATAGCAAAACCTGCTTCTTTAGTCATTGGCTTTACGCCAAATCCTAACTCGGACCATTCTTGGGATGTCAATGACCTTATGTTTTTCTTGTTATACACAGCTATTTCGTACTGGCCTACCAAAAAGTTAAGATCCTCTTCCCTTACCGGTACGTACCATCCTCTTTTGTTTCTATAGACAACATCCCCGTTTTTTACATCTTTTCGTACTCTCAATTTAATTCACCTCCTAGTCTAGGGACTCAAATAAACTATCTAGCTCTTCATTTTGAATTACATTGTCTAGTTGGTCATTAATAGTTTCAACATCTTCATCCCCCACACTCTCTATTGCTACTGCAAATCTATCTCTTAAAGACGTGGCGTTTGCCATTTCCTTCTCTGTAGCATCACGTACTATATCTATTACAGGCACTTCGTACTCTCTACCATCACTTGTTGATGCCATTTTGGATGTGAGTTTATAAACTTTACTTTTAATATCAGCTACTCCCTCTGCCATTAGTAATGAAACAAAAGGTTTCCACCCATACCAGTGGTTCATTCCCTTAAAGCTCATAACAAATGGTGAATACAAATTATCTGTAGTTACACAAAGTACTCTCCATACTGGTACTTCGGTTGAATCATCAGCACTCTTAGGTGCTTTGCCTTTTTGTGCATGAGCTATTATTACTTCAAGCTCTGAGTATTCTTGCTTTTTAACATTGTGAAAGTAATTACCAGCACTTGCTTTTTTACCATCAGCTTTCAACGCATGTTTGCTATTAGCTCTAACTAAATATACATAGGGCATATTAAGATCATCTTGCTCAAGCCCTACTATCCCAGCTATTCCCTGAGACTGTGCCGGAGCTACTGCCATCTCTTCTCTTTTTTCAATTGCTTTTTCTTGTGCTTTTTCTGCAACTGTTTTACTCATTTGATTTTTCCTTTTCCACTAACTTATTAAATCTTTCTATGGCGTTGTATACAGTCTGTGGAGAACTGACACCATTTCTTTCCATTATCTTTTTAATGGTATATCCGGTTTTGTAATCAGTAACGATTCTTAAATCTCTCTCGTGTACTGCTTCCTCGGACTTTCTTTTCTTTACTTTTTCCATAGAGTTACTTTCTAACTTACTACTCATATGTTCCAATTATTACATTTTCATAGAGGGATGTCAAGAGTTATATTTATTCCATTGTGAAGAGTGGCCCGGAAAGTTTTTCGACAAGTTCATTTAAGCCAGTTCTTGCCATTGCGGGCTGTGGTCTAAGCTCAGGTGGGGATAGTTGGTAAAGTTTAAATTTAATATAGGATACTGCTGGCATACTCAGCTCGTTTTTATTTTGTACAAACCACTCATTTAGTTCAGTTGTTGATCTAAGTCTATCAACCTGTGGTCTGATCTGTTTTACGGTTTTCATCTATGAACTCCTTTAAATTAATTAGACCTTTAGTAAACTCTGGAAATTCATCCAAAGTTATTGCCACACCTTTTTTGGTTGGCAGCCACATTTCTTCTTTTGATGCAAAGTCTTGGGACCTCACATAAATACGAATGTGGTAGTAGGTTTTGCCCTCAAAATCACTAGCGGTAAACCTAAGAAGTTCCGTATCAGATTTTCTATATTCATGTAATATAGTTTCCATAATATTATCCCTAGGTACAGAAGGATCTAGTACCCCGTAATCTTGTACTTTTCTTTTGAAGAGATTTTGTCCGTTTTTTCTCGGTCTCTTCTCAGCCAACCTATCAGCCCTGTATAATATATACAGGGGGGAAGGGACTTGTTTTGCGTGAGTGCCCCCTTCCTTCCTACTAGCATCCCCAGTTTACAGCGATCACTAGCTCGGTTCTTTTTTTATACTGACTTCCCGATTTAAACCCCATCAGTTAATAATTTTCAAATTGTTCCCTAGAATCTGGAGCCATAACACTGAATAAGGAGGTGACCCAAAAATCAATGCACTGCCCATGATGACTCCAGATTTTAGGTAACAAAAAAACCACCATCTTTTGGTGGTATCTTGCGGTTTTTATTCTGTTGGGTTATATTGGTTACTATGAGCATTAGTAGTAGATTACCAAATCTTTTATTAGCACACAATACAAATAGAGTGCTAATTACTACGCAATAAAAGCATCCGTAACAGGGTGCTTTTTTGTACTTTGACAGGAGGATAAAATGGTTACGATAACACTCGAAGTTGCTTACCTTGAACGAGGTCAGCAAAAATCCACCACAATCACAGCATCAGCAAAAACATATCAGGAGGCTTACGCAAAAGTTCGTAGGCTTGCCGAGGAATTTGTCGAAAACGCTGTGACCGTTTCAACATCACCCTTTACCGTCAAGTCGATTGTTTATTCATAAGGAGGAGGATCATGTGGTACTGGGAAGTAGTATGGCAAGATTACGATGGCCAGCAGTATAGCTCTGGATGTAAATCCGGATACCCCACTCGTCATGAAGCTGAACGTGCTTATGAGCTTGGGGAGGAAGATATCCACGAGCAGCTCGCAGAATTGGGCGGGCGTAAGATCGTTGAAGTTGCGGTTGTCTTTAGGGATGACTACATCTTCCCCAACTGAGGTGTGACATGTATTGGATAAAGATGGAGGTTTTTTTACGAGGTACTTCTCCTACGGGAACAAAGTACCCTCAACGAAACATGTTCACTTTCAAAGCGAACAATGTTAAAGACCTGTGGCGATGGGTGAATCGTAAACGCAAGGAGCTTGAAGAAGATGGCTTTGTGATTATGTCATCTCGCTACGAGGTAACGGAGGTGTGAAATGCTAGAAGTTCTCTGGCAAGCACGGTTTACGCTGGGTGCAGCATCCGAAGTCATCCGACATCGGTTCTACGGCAGCAATCTGGATATGATTTCCGAACAAATACAGTCTTTTGTTGCAATCAAAAAATCAAAGGGCTGGGATCTCTTGGAGAACGAGATCATTTCCATCAAGAAGATTGAAAAGGAGTAACTTATGGAACTACTGGTACTGGCACTCCTTGTGTTGATTTCCCTCGGAGCTTTTACACAACATCAACGCAAGGACATCTTTAAGAGGGATGGTGCTACGTGTCAGGACTGTGGTCGTAAGTGGGATGATGGATGGATGCTTGAGTGCCACCACGTTGTACCGCTTAACTGTGGAGGGTCAAATTCTGCATCTAACGGAATCCTTGTCTGTCGTTCATGTCATGCCACCCGGCATCTTGGACTGGCAAACACAGCAGAAACCAAAAAGCAGAGAGATGCCAACGCCATGGCCTACCGTATCATCAAGGCTCGTATTTCTGAGAAAGGATTAAAGAGATATGGGTATTAAAAGACCTAGCCAGCTAACTCACGACACGACACGATTTGGTCGAGTGGGGTAGCTGGCTCTCTTTTTCTAAGGAAAAAGGTATCTAATATTATACCATAAGTTCTATGTTGTCTATTTATTTTTTGAGTTTTGCCCTAACTACTGGTACTGATTCTTCCAATAGTACTATTCCCATGTTAATTATTTGTGCTAAAACTCTAATAATAAATGTTTGCTCCAGTTGTCCAAGTTCTATAGCACCCTCTGCTAATATTGTTGATAATGCTAAGTAGATAAATACTTTTATTGTTTTAGGTAAATTGTTCCATTTTTCTATCACCGATAATCACCTACCTTCTTCTAAACAAACTTTTAAATCTTTCCCACCAAGTGAAGGACATTACTTTTTTAACCGTTTTTTTCTTCTCTATTGCAAGCAACGCTGATAGCTGGCTCACATCACCCTCTAGGCTTGAAATTTTAGCGGTTTGTGTGCGTTTTAACTCAATTAGAATGTCTATGTCGCTTTCTAACTCTAAACGCCTTAGTCGGCAATCTGTGGCTTCTTGGGATAGTCTGGCAGTCTCCTTTTGTAAATTTGTAATGGTTAATGTTTGTTCGGAATTTGTTTTTTGCAATCTTTCATAGTCTTTGATTTTGTCTGAGATTTCCCTTTGATACTTTTCCTCAAGTTCTGAGTACATTCTCTTCCATCTACCTCTTGAAGAACGCATGTCCTCTAGTTCGGCTTCTAACTCTTTACACTTCTCATCTTTATAGTAATCTTCCACCCATTTTATATCACCGCCAAATGGGTCTATGTACCCAGCGTATCCATTTGATCTATCTCTTGGTTTAGGAAATACACCAAAATGTAGGTGGGGTCCTGTTGAGTTTCCTGTGTTGCCTGATTGTCCTATGGTGTCCCCAGCTCTAACCGTAGCACCTACTGGTATAGTAGATAATGCTCTCATATGTGCATATAAAACACCGCACTCATCGTTTTCTATTTTTATATATTTACCATATCCATTAGAATCGTAGGCTACCTCTGTAACCTGACCATCAATGCAGCAGTAAAGATTTGTTCCTGTAGGGGTTGCGTAGTCTATACCGTTATGTCCATCCATTCCAAACGGTGCATACCAGTCTGGGTTTTCTCCAAATAGTTGGGTTAATGGGAAATCACCTTCAAAAAGATTGCGTTGTAGTTTTATCATAACTGTTAATATTGTACCTTATTTTATAATATCAAACTCGTTACTCTCTACTAAAATAGTAACTGTTCTTATTGGGTTTACCTTGTAGGAAAACTCTGTGTGAAAGTGATAAGTTCCTTCTGGCAAGGTAACTGGCACATCTAAAAGTATATCTTGTACCTTACAGCCTACTTTATTATTGTGAGTAGAAAACTCTGGTAGTGTGTAGACCAAACCATCAACAAACCTTCTGTTAATAGTTACTGGTAGGTCCATGTTCTTACAAAAGTCTAGTCTGTAAATAAGTGTTTCTCCCGCCTTTACTTCTTTTTGTAGTACCTGTGCATCTCCGTTTACCTCTAATGGTTTATAGGGATAAGTTAGCCAAAAGGCTATAAATAAGGAGAATATAAAACTCCCAAAAACTGTTAATAGTGATAATGTATCTATTATCTTTCTCATCCTAATATTAGCGATACTAACCCTGTAACAAAAGCTACAAGGATAATACTCACTACCCCATAAACTATCTTTTGAACAATATCAAACTTGGTTTGCAGAACCTCTAATTGCTCTTTAGTAACATAGTTGTTTTCGAGCCTACTATTTATTTTATTTACCATAGTTTTAACCTGAGTAATATCCTGTGCCATCAGTGCTAAATCTACTTGTTCTTTAGAGTAACTATTAGTCATTTTCTCTACCCAGCGATTGTAATAAACTTCCTATACCAGCACGCTGGCCTATATCCAAAGTTGGTGCAACCAAGTTTCTAACAGCCTGTCTACTTATTTGTCTACCATAGGGAGAGTTTGCTAGATACGCTGGAATTAATGCGGAACCAAAACTAATTGGCGTTAGTGCTGATACTGCTCCAGCGGTAGTAGCCGATGGAAACCAGCCCTCAAATACACCTTTTCTACTAAGTGACCCCACATCTTCTGAGAGCTTACCATAACTCTTGTATAGTTTCTCTACGTCATCAAGACCCAATTCTTTTAGCAGACTCTTAATGCTACTGCTAAGTTCTCCTCCAGCTGTTTGTCTCGATCTTTGTGCAGCTATGGCCTCCGGGTCAGTAAAAGCTTTAAGTAGTTTTGTGATTCCTGTAAATGATTGTTCTCCAAATGTTTCTTTTAAAGCCTGTGCTTGGCTAGGTGTTAAAAATAAATTACCTCCCTGCTGTCTTGCACCTTTAGTTAGGTCTCCTAGAACCTCATCAATACCATCTATCTTGGACATCACGGAGTTTGGAACATCCGCTTTGCTACCCCACGTCTCTAGTATTTTTGCTTTTCTACTGCTTAAATCACTTACAAGATCGGTAATATCTATTAACTTACCTGATTCTGTAGCCTCATCTATCTGAGATTCAATTGTGTTCCATATTTGTTTTTTAACTTGATTACCACTTTCCACTATAGAGTTGGGGGTAAGGCCCTTAACTTTGTGAAGTGGAGATTTCAGTTTAAATGCTTTTGAAATCAACCCCTCAGTTTGCTTTACAGTACCACCTCCGGGAGTTGGTATATTACCTATAGCTTTTAAAACAGGACTTTTATCTGCTAAATTTTTAATTAGTTTGGATTCGCTACCAAATCCTCCAAGTGCTAGATCGGTTGCAAAAGATGTTGCTGCACCTCCTAGGTTTTGCCCTAGAAATCTTCCGGCCCTGCTTGCACCTTCTTTACTAAATGCGTTTTTGGCAGCTTCTTTTGCCAACGAAAATTTTTCTGGGCCTTCTCCCATTCCTTCTTCTCTTGCTCTTTGCTGACCAAACTCTGTTAGTTCTGCACCTTTTCCACCCATAGGTCCTATGTTTTGTAGCTCATCTAGTATTGTTTTTATGCTGTGTCCTATGGAAAATCCTAAGCCAGCCCCAACCGGTCCTAAAAAACCACCAGCAACATCACCTATCATTGGTGCGTTTCTTTGTAAAAATGGATCCTTTTGTACCTCCATATCAGTAGGAGCTCCCTGCGGAGTTGCCTGTGATTGGGGTGCTTGTTGAGTTCCCATGGAAATTATTTCTTCAGGACTATACTCTCTGTCATAGGGTACATTTACTGTTCTAACCTCACCCGTTTTTTTGTTACGTATTTTCTTTACCGGCATTACTCAACTACCTCCCACTCATCAGAACCAGTGTTTCCTAAAATGGTGTCCATAAGAAGATCGTACTGAGCTTTTCTGGGGTTTGTTCCCGCACCCTGTATAGCTTCAAAATATGGTAACAGCTCACCCACTGCTTCAGAAGATGATGTTGGATCTAAAAATACTGATAGTGGATCGGATCCGGTTATTCTTGAGTAGCTCGCAAGCTCTGTAGGACTAAATGCTGCTCCTGTAAATTCTAGCCTTACTGTGTTTCTTAGTGTATCCATGGCTCTTGCTATTTCACTTGCTCTACTCTCTTCTTCTCCGGAAGCTCTTATCTTGGCCCACGTACTAACTATCGGGTTAGTCGAGGCTATTTGTGATGCTAGTTTTAAATCCTCCGGGCTTGCTTGTTTTATCGTCTCTATCGCTGAGATGGCTCCTCTTGCTTTTACTGACTCTTGCTTTTGTGCCGATGTTGGGTCCTGAGATTCTAATCTAGTAAGAAGTTGGTTTAGAGTAAGTCCTCCAAAATTAGGCTCACTGCTCTCTTTGTTTGCTTTCATCTGATCTAATGCAAATTGTCTTTCTCTTAGATCCTGTTGTTGCCCGAACTGATATTCACTAAGCAGATCTTGGTACAATTGTCTTGCTGACTGTGCCTGACCGGCAGCTCTTTGTGCGTTTGCTTGGTAGGCTCCGGTACCTGCGTTTATTATGTCTGCTATTGACCCACGTCTTGTTCCTAGTACATTGGCAAGAGATAGCATTGGTAAAGACTTATTACTTGTATATTGAGAAACTAATGCCTCTCTTTGAAACGGATTGAATATGTTTTGAAATTTCTCACGACCTGTTGATGGTGCTGCTAGGTATTCTGACTGTGCAGTATCTAGCGGATCTACTATATCCTTGTTGTAGTTGTAGGCCTCATTAAGTTTTTCTTTTAAAGCACCCTCTATATTATAGGTACCAGCAGCCAAATCATTGGCCTGTGAGGTTGCTGTCTGTGCAGCGGTTCTTGCTTGTGTTACATCATCCATGGTTGCCATATATATATTATAACTTAATACCTAAGTCCCTCCGGAACCATATAACCTGAAATACTACCGGGATCAAATCTTCTATTATATGCTTGTACAAAAGGTACGTTATATTGTTTTATAGCCTCAGACTCTCTTTGTAGTATTCCTCCCTCAATTGCTGATTCTTGCTCTCGTGCAATGTCTCTTCTTCTTCTCTGTTCTTCTATATCCAAACCCTGCTCTTGTCTTTGCCTTGCAGTCTCCCCGGCATTATATAAAGTATCTCTTTTTTCACCTGCAATCTGAGATTCTACTTGGCGTTCACCCACAGCTCTTGCTTTGTTACCTGAAAAAAACATCCCAGCACCAGCATATCCCTCCTCTGCTTGAGATACAGCTCTCATAAGATCACGAGTTGCTGCACCCTCCTCAAAGGCTTTTAACTCCTGTTGTAGTTTTCTATCATCTTGGATACTTGTTCTTTGCTGTTCTACGTTTTGTACATAGTCTGATAAAAGTTCTTGGTAGTAGGGCTCGTACTCCTGCGTAGCAGATTGTCTTGCTAACTCCTCATCAAACACAAATGGATTGTTTTTAGTGTATTGCTCAAGAAAACTAGTTTGTTCCTTAATTAGCTTTTGCTGCTCTTTAATTAGATTGTCCGCAAACTGCTCTTCTGTACTCGGCTTTTTCGCTATATAGTCGTTGAGATCCTTCCATTTACCTTGGGCCTTTCCCTCTTTGTATTTGCGGTACCCCTCAGTGTCCTTACCTCCAAAGTAAGCTGATACTGAGTAATCACCTGTTTCTGCATTAATATAATCTGCCATAGGTATATTATAACTTATCCTTGAAGTCTTTAGGTTCTAATTCTAAAGTCAAGAGATTAACTTTAAACTTTCTGGCCATTAGGGGGTCTTTTATGGCCTCTTCAAAATAAGGTGCGGATGGCTCATACAGTATCCTGTAAGTTCTGGATTTATCTCCTATCCAGAATTTTTCCTCTCCTCTATAGTGTTTTCTCCCCCCAACATATCCAATAATTTCTCCATCATGCCTATCAAAAAATATAATCATGGTAGAGGGCTCCTTGTGAAAATAATTACCTTGAAGTCTAGTCTACTAGTTTGTCCACCATCGGATTCAAAAGTAACGCTGGTACTATCTACAGCAAAATCTACCTTATAATCAGTATCATCAAGATAAGGTATTCTCCTCATAAAAGTCCCATCTACATCACTATCCACTACAAACACCCACACTTTAGGTGCAAAGTCCAAACCATGAGTAAAGGTTAAACTGGTAGATCCGGGTTGCAGCGATGCACTTATAATATTAAAAATGCTATGGGAAGCTAAATCTGAACTGTAAGCTAGGTTTTTATTCTGGGCCGATCTAACATCGTNNGTCTTGAGCAGATCTAACATCGTAACCCTCTTTGGATACCTTGAATTTAAAGCTCATGATACCTCCTCTATAAAAATGTAATAGAATCCATCAATTGCCCCCGGTGTAGGGGTGTTTATGTTTTCTATAGTTATATCCAATTTATCGTTGTATATCTTGGTGTAACCATTAGAGTAATAAGATGCCCCCGTTAGTACCCAGTCATGTTGGTAGTACTCTGATGTAATTGTTACGCCCCCGCCTCCGTCATCTTCTAAATACTCAGAAAATACAATTGCGTAAGGAATGTACCCAAGTGTGTGATCTATGGTTTTAACGCCAGTAATACCTGTAGTGAATGTTCCATACTCATACACTTTAAGTAAAGGGTAATCGGAGTCCAAAAAGAAATCATCTAGGTAGTTAGACTCTATTACATCCTTACCTTCTTTTGTAACCCTTACTATTCCTTGTGCGTAGTTTGGATCGGGAAACTGTGTTGTAGTTGAACTAGTGCTACTACTGGTAGAAGTCGAGGTGGAAGTACTTGTACTAGTAGTGGTCGAAGAGGTAGATGTTGGGGTGGTCCAAGTCACCGTAAGTTCAAAGTCCTTGGTAGAATCCCCCTCATATGAGTACCAGCTCTGAGTGGTACTGGAGTCACTGCTATCGTCTAATATCAGAAAGCCCATGTTGTTTCCAGTGCTCCAACCGGCTCTATCTACTATTTCTTGTACTATAGAAACTATAGATGGTGAGGTATGGCTTGATGTAGATGGTGATACTGATATATCCCAGTCAACTGCTGCTGTTGTTTTAGTTCTGCCTGTAGGGTCTGTGGAAAAGTCCGCTGTACTGTCCTCATCTATTCCATACACCTTCATTCTAACGGTGCCACTGATACTGGAGCTTGAGGTATATCCTTTTAATGTTGCTGAATTTATTGTAGATCCGGGAGCTATATTAACAGACGGAAAACGTACACCTACGGTATAGCCTCCGCTAAATTCACCGTTTGTTAAATCATTTCCAGTGTAGACCCAAGAACTAGCCGGGGCCTTATCACCGTCATTGGCACCTGCACCTACATAAAATGTTGTCATTGATCTCCCTCATAGAAAAATTCGTACTGTGCTGTATAATCCCTATCCCCACCTGAGCCATTGCCATTCCAGAATTGAAATACAATATTTGTTGCAGTTACATTAAGGCCTACGTTTGAATTAGTGTTAGGCCTAAATTCTGATCTTTCCGGATTAGTGGATGAGAGCCTCCATTTACCCTCCGAGTCCTCTTTCCAGTAGCATAAAACAAGCGGTCTATAGCCAAGACCATGTGCAACTGTTTCGGTAGTATTAGAGGAGTTTCCAAGTGTTTTTTGAATTGTTCCTGACCCGGCTGTTTTTAAGTGATTATAATCGCTGTCAAAAATGAAGTTTCTAGGATCTGTCTCTTTTAGTACATCGTAGCCTTCTTTTGATACTTTTATCTTTAGTGCCATACATACATTATAGACCATCGTCTCCGATGATTACCCTCCAATTAGCACCGTCACCAACAAGTATCTGACCCTTCTCCCAGTCTATCTGTATTCTGTTAGAGGTGGATGTAGTAATTCCTCCGGCAACCGCACCTCCAGTTAAAAGCGGTATAGTTTGGGAAGATAGATCTTCCGAGTACTCCTGTGGAGGAGGTGGAAGTGTGGTCCTTTGTAAATACTTATCAAATCCTGATTCTAAATAACTCATCTTATTGCCTCATTTGAATAATAAAGTATGTACTCTTCTAGTAAGAACGTCTCAATGCCCGAAGATTGGATAAATTTAAACTGTATACCACACCCTCTTCTTGGCTGTTCTTCCGAAAAAAATAGCTCTACCTTTTCAGAGTCCGCTTTTCCTGATAGTGGGTACCAATCAGTTACTCCCCACTTACCTCCCTCAAGAGGCACATAGTACAACTTATACATTACTTGTAAATCATGCCCATTCTCAATTAAAAGCCTAATTCTTTGGAAGTCCACTAGAGTATCGTTACCTTCTGGGAAGATCGGTCTGTCAATTAAAGTGAAGGCAATGTCCGTGGCATCGTACTGATAACCAGAATTAACCTTTAGCACTTTATTACTCTGAGTGCCAATATACGTCTCTGGTTTGCTACTTTGTGTCCATTCAGTAGCACAATCTACTACCCAAGGAAGTGACCTAGTACTCCAAGTTTCAGTTATAGTGTCCCAAACAATTACACAGTTTGTTATAGAATCCCCATCCCTTGTTGTGACATCACCAATATAAAACTCGATTAGCTTTCCCTTAGTAACCCAACCAACCACATTATCCTTATTACCAGCACTGATTGATTCCATTATGTCCTCTAGTGCGGTGGATATAATTATTGCCCTAGCACCATCGTATCTTCGTATTGCATCGGAAGTAGGATCGTAATAGTACGTGTACTCGTTGTGGTCTACTATGGATCTGAAGGACCCAGTTCCGGGTATCTCTTTTACCTGTCTTATTGTCCCTGACTGAGAATTGTATCTATGTACAGAAAGTCTCTTTGTAATTACTAGTTCGTTAGAGTTTCTACCAAACCCAGTAAGCACATCCCCATCATCTGTGTTTACATCAAACCAGTTACCACCTACCCAAAATGTATTACTACTCTGTGTGTTTGTAAGTGCTTCTGTTAAGGTTATCTGTGTCTCTGAGTCCACAGTACGCACCGTGTACTGCCCAGCATTTGTACCATCTTCTATTATAAAAGGATCTCCCACCTTAATATTATTAGTTTGAAAAGTTGAACCTGCTGAGGTTACTACAGCGGAGGATGCTGATTGTGATAGATCCGATCCGTATTCGATGCCCCATACTATTTGACCATTTTTAGGAAGGTCCGAATACCACACCCTTGACCTATACCAAGTGCTATTAATTTTTACATTCCCAAGATACATTCTCACTTTATGGGGCATGCAGTATTTCGCTATTGGAGAATCAGCTACATTGGTGCTTACGGACCAAGTTCCGGCAGAGTTTCTAGTTAAATTGGCATCATTGCCATTTACAAAAAAGGCATGGTCTAGGAAGTTGGCTGAGTCAATAAGGTACCCATTTGTCATGGTTTTGTTTTCGTTATCCCAACCACCGGTACCAGAGTTATACGATCTAAAAGTACCAAAGTAATTTAGTATTAAATCTTCAGTTGTGCCATCTGCATAGTTAACTCCATGCAGGTTTAATATCTCTGCCATTACGCTGTTGTTGTGGAACTAGTAGAGGTTGATGATGATGTGGTGGTACTTGTACTTGTACTTGTAGAAGTTACAGTGTTGCCTATCCTACTCATGCCAGCTATCTTTTCCACCCCACCTATCCTAGTGTCGAAAGCTGCGTTAACACCAAGATCCACCTCGCTAGGTCTCTGCATAAATTTAATAGTTTTTCTTTGGGTGCCCCCAGAGAAATCCTCTCTTTTATAGGGCCTCTCATTAGTTGTAGTAGGCATTACCAGTAATTCGTTCTGCGGTCATCAGCGGACATTCTTCCATATTCACCAAACATCTTGGAATATCCACGTGGACCTCTGTAACGCCTCCACTCTCTTTGGCCCTGCTGCCTTCTTACTCTTTGCTTTAAAGCGGTAATATTAGCAGCGGTTCTTGCATTGTACTTATCTGCATTGGTAGCATCGTTTTTAATATCGTCATATATCCTATATAAAATATAATCCTCGTAAGCCTTTGGTTTAGGTATAACTAAAGTATCATCGAAGCTATCTATATCACTCAGCTCAAAGAAATAAATTGGTTTAAGATAACAAGTGCTAGAGGTCTCAGGAGTAGCATGTACCCCTATATAACCTTTTGCCGAGCTACTATCTGGTGGAAGTAGAGTCCATTTTGTAACCGAATCGCTAGATGACTGATTAGCATCAGTTTTGTAATCCCAAAATTCTAGTTGGGGTATAAAAGATAGTGCGTAAGTATTGTCTGTACTACCAGAAACATATTGATACAAAAGATACTGCATTGATAAAAAGTCTGACCAATTATCATCTATTGAGTATTTATAAGTGTCTGCGGTAGTTGCTACTGCGGTGCCTTCTTTACTAAACCACCATGCTTTTGGCATTTCCTCATATACCGTGTCTTGAAAATCGTTTATGTAATGATAAAAAACCTCATCAGGTATACCAGCTGCTATTGGGTTTCTTCTTACTTTTTGTATTACAAATCCGGCTGTATCTCTTCCAAGTCCACTTCCGGGAAGTGTTCCTGAGTAATCGCTGTACGTACCTGTAACAGAGTTGTAGAATCTCCACCTATAGCTGTAAGTAGTAGCCCCAGTCGTGTCCTCCACCAAAGTTGCAACCTTATTGAATTGGTCCACACCATCCCACTCCAAAGCAAAGGGCGAGTTTGTAATTGCAGACCAAGATCCTCCTGTAGTAGTTTGTCTTTCAACAGAAACCTTATCAAACCTTGATTGATAAACCGGGGCCGATTTTGGGTGCGAGAATGAAAAACCACTAGATAGAGTTATTGTTGTGTTGCCGGTGGTTGATGCTATCTGTGCAAGTTCTGTTTGCTCCTGACCGGGCTCCCCAATTACCGCAAAGTTGTTTGCAGTAAAGGCATCGTTATTTCTTACTGTCAGCGTGGTCCCACTGGTGTAATCAGCTGTGACGTAAGTACGTTCCTCTTTTTTAAGATCAGGGTTTTCTAATCTAAGTCTTAATCCCATTATTTCTTACCTTTCCCACCCTTCTTTTTTTTCTTGTGTGTAGTTAAGTTTTTATGATTAGGTCTAATTGATACCATATGTATATTATAACTTATATGAGAACCGTTCCGTAAAGATAGTCGGTTTCAATATACCCAGTCTTATTATTCATAAATAGCGGTGGGCTAGTTGTGGTTGAACTACTGCTGGTCGAACTACTTGAGCTAGTACTAGTCGAAGTGGAGGTAGAAGTAGAGCTACTGGTAGAGCTTGATGTTGAGCTTGTTGAGCTGCTTGTTGAGCTGCTAGTAAGTGTCACCCCGGTTGTGGTAGAGCTACTACTTGTGCTGCTAGAGGTGGAGCTTGACGTGGATGTAGATGTAGATGTAGTAGAACTACTTGTTGAGCTAGAACTACTGCTACTTGAGGTAGAGGTAGAAGTAGATGTAGATGTAGATGTAGAGGTTGTAGTCGTTCCAACAGACCCTTCAAAAGCCCAATAACCAACCAAATTGGCCTCGTTGCCTTCCAACTCAGTTTGATAATTATTTGATATCTCAGTACTAGTTCTTATGTCACTCCATATCCTTATATCATCTAATTGACCGTCAAAATAAGCCGCTGGGCTACTAGATTCCAGACGAGCACCAATCATAAAATCTGTGGCACTATTATTTATAGTAGTAGCAGCACTAAATAATACGGTGTCTGTTTTTGCAGTTGCATTTTTATAAAATTCAGCTGTTTGTGCACTTATATCCACCGAGACCGCAACGTGTATCCATACTCCCAAGTCCGCAGAATCAAAAGTCTCATCCATAGAAAACTGAGTAAATCCCGATGGTCCAAAATAAGCTACTCTTAAAGTGTCATCTGTTTGTATATTAAAATTGTAGGATCTAAGTGTAAGGGCCCCACCAGTGTTTTCTTTTCCAAGTATGGTAAATACTGTTCCTGCTGTTGATGGCAGTTGCTCCAATCTTACCCAAGCCTCAAATGTAAAGTCAGTAGTTACATCCAACCCAGTCTGTGCAGCATCGGTTATACTAAGATATTGTGAAGATGAAAGTTCGAAATCTGCCGCAGTGGAACTTAAAGCAAAAGGAGTGCTAGTAGTATATTCTGTTGCTCCATTGTTATTAGTAAGATCATTATTATTACTTGTTGCATCTGTGGTGATTAACGCCATATCTATATTATAACTTAGCCGAAAATAACATACCCGTAAGGCCTTTGTTTTATCACCTCGGCATAGGGGTGATCTATCTCTATATAGCCTTTTTTAGACCTCTCTATGTAGAAAGGAGGCTCGGTTGTGGTTGAGCTACTTGACGTTGAACTACTACTTGTACTACTTGATGTTGACGTAGAAGTTGATGTGCTACTACTGCTGCTGCTTGACGTTGAACTGGATGTTGAGCTTGTTGTCTCCGTTGTGCTTGTACTACTACTTGTAGATGTAGAAGATGACGAGGTTGACGTAGAGGTAGAGGTACTGCTTGTAGTTTCTGTCGTACTGGTCGAGCTGCTACTGCTTGTGGAACTGCTGGTACTGCTCGATGTACTACTAGTAGTCTCAGTTGTACTAGTACTGCTTGAACTAGACGTGCTACTAGATGTCGAAGTTGAGCTACTAGTACTACTACTTGTGGAAGAGGTGGTTTCTGTTGTAGATGTACTACTGGAACTAGACGTACTAGATGATGTTGAGCTTGTTGTCGAACTGCTAGTAGAAGTAGAGCTACTTGTACTACTGGATGTACTGCTTGATGTCGTACCCTCTGAAGTAGTTGTAGAGCTACTAGATGTAGAGCTTGACGTGGTTGTAGACGTAGATGTACTAGTACTGGTTGAGCTGGTGGTTTCCGTGGTACTAGTGCTACTTGAAGTACTACTACTGGTGCTAGACGTTGAGCTACTTGTGCTGCTACTAGTTGAAGAGCTTGTACTGGAAGTTGTTTCTGTTGTAGATGTACTACTACTTGACGTGGAAGTAGATGTTGAGCTGGATGTAGAGCTGCTAGTACTGCTGCTAGTACTTGAGGTGGTCTCTGTGGTTGACGTAGAGCTAGATGTTGAGCTGGAAGTACTAGAGGTCGTGCTACTTGTTGAGGAACTGGTACTAGATGTGGTAGTGGCTCCTTCTTCGGTTGTGGTTGAGCTACTTGACGTTGAACTACTAGTTGAGCTGCTGGTGCTTGTACTTGTACTAGTTGAACTGGATGTGGTCTCGGTTGTTGATGTTGAACTAGATGAGGAACTAGTAGAACTACTTGTGCTGCTGGTGGAGGTCGAAGTGCTACTGCTGGTAGAGCTGGTGGTTTCAGTTGTCGAGGTAGACGTTGAACTGCTCGTACTACTGGTGGTCTCTGTGGTCGATGTTGACGAGCTAGTGCTGGAAGTAGATGAACTGGTGCTACTTGTGCTACTACTTGTCGAACTACTCGTACTGGAAGTTGTTTCTGTTGTAGATGTTGAAGTACTGCTACTAGTCGAGCTGGATGTTGAGCTTGAAGTGCTACTTGTAGTCTCTGTTGTGCTGGTCGAGCTTGATGTTGATGTTGACGAGCTGGTTGAGCTGGAAGTACTGCTACTAGTTGAGCTACTGGTTGAACTGGTGGTTTCGGTTGTTGATGTACTACTACTGGTGCTTGAGGTACTGCTCGAAGTACTACTACTGGTGCTACTGCTTGTAGAAGATGTTGTTTCCGTAGTTGACGTAGAGCTGCTGGTACTTGTACTGCTACTTGTTGAGGAACTAGTCGTACTACTTGTTGTGCTAGAAGTGGTAAAAGTTGTAGTTGATGAACTACTTGTACTGCTAGAAGAAGTGCTACTGCTTGTACTGGTGCTTGTTGATGTACTGCTACTTGTGGTTTCAGTGGTAGAGGTACTACTTGAACTTGTGCTTGTACTAGAGCTTGTAGACGTACTTGTTGAGGTACTACTACTCGTACTAGAGGTGGTCTCGGTGGTAGAAGTAGAACTACTTGTACTAGTCGAGCTGGAGGTGGTTTCGGTGGTGCTCGTACTACTACTTGAGCTGCTGGTTGAACTGGATGTTGAGCTACTTGTGCTGCTACTAGTTGAAGAGCTTGTACTAGAAGTGGTTTCTGTTGTAGATGTACTACTACTGGTTGATGTACTGCTACTTGTGCTACTGCTGGTTGAGCTTGATGTATTAGATGTCGAAGTCGATGAACTAGACGTAGAGGTAGACGTAGAGGTAGACGTAGAGGTAGATGTGGTTGTTGTTGCAGCAGCTAATGTTAAATAGTTCCAATATATATTTGTACCGTCTGAAAATGCGTAGTCTAGTTCTGAGGCAGAGGAACGAGAAGTAACTCTTATCTCAATCTTGCTAACCCTAGAATTTAACCCAACAAAATGGCTTGATAATTCTGTTCCTCCAGCATTACCATCTTCGTATATATATAACTGGCTACTTAAGCTTGGTGGTCTAAAATATCTCATTTCAAGTGCTTGTATTTTTGCCCAAGTCCATCCACTAAGAGGTGCACTTATAGTCTCATAAGATGTAAATGATGTTCCATTGTGATAGCGTGTTTCCACGAAAATAATATCTCCACCAGTAGTGGGAGCATTTGTTCCTTCTATTTGTAAATAATTAGAAGTCTCAGTTCCGTCTAGTGAAGTTACTGCATCTGTATCTATATCACCATCGTCTGCGTTGGTTTCATCTGTCCATGCTGCATCGGGGTCACTAGCTGCTGCATCACTTCCGTCAAAGTAATAAGTTGATCGAACCAACAATCCCCCACTACTATCATTATCTACCCAAAATGCCCACTTAGCTTTAGGAGTTTGATAAGTTCCTGTTTCTAAAAGTCCATAAAGTTCACTGCTCCATGTTCCATCATAAGATCGATAGTATATATCATTGTTTATTTGAAGTTCAAAAAAAACAAATATTTTTGTACCATCTGCCACAAGTGATGGATTTATACCTCCATCACTAAACGCAGGATCGCCAGTAGTTCTAGTTTGCCATGTGGTCCAAGCATCACCGTAGTTGTGTTTTCTTAAATATAAGAAACCATCTCCATGATCCTCATAGCCTACCCAGTGATTTCCCGAACTATCTACTACAATACTAATCAACTGTTCATTTGATGTTGCTGAACCATCGGCATCAACATCGAATAAAGTAAAACTTGCAGCATTATTAACATTGCCAATTGCAGTACCCACATCACTGTCCGTAACATTCATATAGGCAATTGCTGGTTTATTGTCTAAATCAATTGTTATATCTGGAAAAGAACAATTTCTCTCAGCAGTAAACCCCTCTACCTCAACACCAGTTTTCCAACTACCACCTATCCTATTTGTATAATAGACAGTGTCGTAGTTAGTACCCATGTTTGCGTTAACATCTACCCAAGCAACATGGGGTATGTCGTTTGAATCTATAGCAATTGCAGTAAATGGGTTGGTTGGTGCTTCTGCCCCTAAATCTTGTGCTGACACATCTCCGCTGAAAGCATCAGTTGAGGTATTATAAGTTACATACCTCAGTGCGGAGCTCTTACCATTTGAGTCATAATAGGCTATATGAATAATATCTGATGAGTCTATCGCTGCCGAAGCATACCCATATCTGGCGTTACTCGGACCAGTACCATTGCTTGAAAAGGATGTAGGTGTTGTAGAATTACCCTTATATACATCAATATCTCCAGAGTCGTTTACTATTACATAAGGTATTCCACTAGAGCTTCTAACTACAACTCTAGCACCATTTATTGTTGCACCTGTAGATGTTACTGTTGTTGCCATTACTTAGTTAGGAAAGTGCTCCTATCCTCCTGCGGTACAATAACTGTTCCTCTTTCCCAAGAGTAGTTATCTAACCATTCTTGGGGGGTGTGTTGGGTATAATACTGACCTGCTCCAGATTTAGCACCTACAAAATTATCTACAACATGTACTGATTTTTTCGATATTCTATTTATTTCTGATACTAAGGCTGGTAAATCGGCCTCATCTATACATTCTAAAAATCTCAGGGATAAAACAATATCCCATTCATTTCTTGCGTAATTGGATAAATATGTTCTAGCATCCCCAACTGTTAAATATTGGGCAACTTCCGGTTCACAATTCTCTATAGCGTATTGAGAAACATCTAATCCATAAGCATCAACTCCCATATCTCTTAAATCTTTTACTAAGAAACCCTTAGCACAACCTATCTCTAAAACCCTTTTACCAGATAAAGCTAAATGGTTAATCCACCCAGCCGCCATGTCTTTCCAAAATTCCCCTGTTGAGCCTTCCCCCTCATTTCTATACCAACGCTTATACTCCGAGTATCCTGCGTTATGTCTATAAGGGCCTAGACTTCCATCGAAGTAGGCCATATCGTATTCACTTGGTTGTAGGACTGCCATACTTATATTATAACTTGTTTATAAAGCTATACGTACTTAGAAGCTATCTCTAAAGCTGGTTCTGACGTAATCTCTGTATTTCCTATAAATACCCTACCTTCTTCGTTACGAGTCAGCTTAAACTCAGCAACAAAGGATCTATGTGTTCCATGTCTTTTACTGTTTCTAATATCCCAAGGTCTTAGAACATGAGGATCAGCGTATCCTCTTTTCGTACATTCGGTACACCACCAGCTCTGCTTTTCTAATTCCTCCGGACTCATAGATTCCACAAGAGGAGTCTTATCTACTCCAATAACCTGTTCAAATGTAAATTTCTTTTTCCTATCCACCCAATCCTTATCTGCCTGACCATCTCTTATCGCTTGATCGTAGAGGCTCTTGTAAAAAGCTGCGTTGGTTGGATGCTTGTTGTAATAAGTAATCAAAATCCTATCAGCCCACGTTTCTCCACCTAAAATATAAGAAACCAGAAACATGTTGTGTATTAGGTCGTTGTTATGCCAGCTGTAACCCCTACCGGCTGATAAATGGTATACAAGAGCACGTGGGTCCATCATTGAAGTAGATCCAAACATCCAATATTTCGTATCAAGATAGGGTTCGCCCCCACCATAAACTCTTTGGGCATATGGATAGCCACCGTATTTTAAAAATTGTGTTTTTCTTACAGCTATCCAAGCATGACCACATATAGGTATGTAGAATGGCTGCTCTGAAACCTGAACCTTATTCCAAGTACCCCATATCTTTTCTCCTACTTTGTAGGAATACTGGTAGCCGGGTTGTGGATTGTCTGGGGAAGCCCCCATCCAAGAGATCGGGGCGTGTACTATGCCGTGGTTCCTAATAAGGGTTTCTACTGTGTAGTAGATGGTTCCGGGTCGTATTATTTGGTGGGCATCGGAAAATATCACATTCTCATACCTTGCGTGGTGTGTCCCCTTGTTTCTAGTGCCAACATTTGATAATACGGGGTCATAGAATATCCTCATCCTATCCTCCGTAAGCATGCCTCTGGGACTAGTTAAATAGGCCCCCCTATCACTATTTTCCTGAGCTGTTCCTGTGCCCTTAGTTCTTTTGTATCCAAAAAACCTAGAGGTTTCGTCAGTAGATCCATTATCCATTAATATGATCTCCCACTTCTCAATCCCTGTGGCATGGAGATCTTCTGCCAAATTACAAATAGTCATAGCAACTTGGGGGTACTCGTTTCTTGCCCCCATGACAATAGAGATACCTTCCTTGTTTATGGTATCTAATATCTCTTTATTTATATGCGATTCCAACATAGCTTTTTATTCCTCTATAGTGTTGATCCCGTGAAATTATCTTCCTGTCATGAATGTGGAGATCAATGTCACTGAAATCTTTAAATAAATTTAATACATCTTTCGCTTTGTAAAGTCTTTTATGGTCCTCTGCTGGCATCATATGAGGCAATCCAAATATTAAAATCCCTCCCTCTCTTAGATAAGTTCTACAAAGTTCCACAACTGTTTCTGGATCGTTTAAATGCTCCAGTATTTGCAAAGCTACTATTACATCCCAACTACCAAGTAAGAATTGCTCCTCAAGATCCATCTCGTGAAACTCCACAGGACAGTAGTAATTCTTAGCCTTAGCTCTCATTAAGGATCTTGGGCTTTTGTCTATGACATCAATTTTATTAGCACCGTAGCTTAAAATCTGCGGACCGTAACCTTCTCCAGAACCAATGTCCAGTACATCTTTTCTCATAACATAGTTAGAGGCATACACGTACTGTTCAAGATGAGTTGTAAATGATGGCATGTGCTTAGGCATAATATTCCACCTTGGGATTATGTTTTCTGAACTCATCCTCATTAAAATGAATTTCGGGTCCATTTTGTAACTTTATATTAATTGGAATAAACTTTTTAAGATCATACCCCTTTCTAAGCCCCATATCCTCTGCGTATACTGTTGGAAGTACGCAAGCCAAATAACCCGCCTTAACAGCAAGATCAGTCCACTTCGATCCACCTATCCTATGTGCCGGGAATCCCCCTATTTCCTCGTAATGCTCTCTTCTTATAACAAAGCAGTTGGACCCGGCTCTCATGTTTAACTCGTATTTCTTACCTTTAAAATGGTACCAGCCCTGATGATACCTTTCATTTAACCCAATCATCGGATAGGGCATCGGTGTGGCATACATTTTCCTATCTGGATCGGATTCTAAAACCTCGACACATTCGGTTAGCCAACCATCATGATAACGTATGTCATTGTCTGCTATACAAATAAATTGCCCATGACTTAAAGCAAAGGCTTGATTTCTGGCATAAGCAAAGTGCATGTTTCTGGCGTTTCTAACATAAGTATGGATAAGACCATCTCTAGTAGCATCCATCAAAAACTCTGAATCCTCCTTGGAGTTGCCATTATCAACAACTATCAGCTCGTATGGGTAGTGGGTGTTGTTCCACAAAGAATTAAGAGATTCCCTCATAGTCTCAGATCTCTCGTCATTCATTGCAAAATGAGTAATTATTATTGTACAGAATTTTGTTTTTTCCATATGTCTAAAATCTCCGCAAAATAAGCACTTCTACTATATCCTTTGATTCCTTTCCACTTATTATAGGGAACTATAAGTCCTACCTTTTCATCGTTTATATCCCTGCCCCCAAGATCATCTAAAAAGGTTCTAAGAGTAACCTTAGTATCCATGTTGTCTATTTTCATGTTGGCTGGAAGTGACAAACCAAATTCAATAAGTCTTTTATCTAAAAAAGGGCATCTATTCTCTATGCCAAAGGCCGATGCCATTCTATCCCCCATCTGCAAAAGAGATGGAAGTATGTAGGTAAAATCAAATAATTGCATTGCTGTTACGGGGTCATGCTCTTTGAAAAATGGCTCCATATGCCTTGATAAGAAATTATCGGTCCCCTCAGTACGTTTTGTTATCTTCACATAAGATGGTTTGTGTGTCTTATTAAACAACTCTGCGTAACTGGGGTATCTGTCATACATTGACGAGAATTGTGCTATTGGTACATATCTTATGTACCCGCCAAAGATCTCATCCGCACCCTCACCAGATATAATAACCTTAAACCCCTCCTCTTGTGCTCTTTTGGCAAGCTGGTAAAGTGCTACAGAACTAAAAGATCCTACTGGGAAGTCTAGGTGCTCTACTACCTCGTTAATATCCTCATAAAACTGTTCTTCAGAAATGTCGGTAAAAGTAATCTTATTTTTAAAATACCCGACTTTGCTTATTATGGTGCTGTCTACCCCTCCAGAGTAGTAGAGTGCATAGGGAACATCGCTTCTCTGCACTAGATTCACAGCATCTCCTATTAAGTACTCAAGCTCGTCATAGACTGTTTTTAAGTCGATATAGCGGGGTTCAAACTTCCAGTATCTAACTGATCTGGTTTTCTTGGTACCAATGTCATACTCAAGATAGTGTGCTGGCTTAACTTGTCGTATATTGGACCACAGTGTCCCTTCATATATATGCTGAAATACGTCAAAGAATACATCCTTGGTGTACTGAGAGTTGTCATTTTTTAGTGCCTTGGCCTCAGAAGCAAAAGCAAACTCATCCGTTCTATAAAAGAGGGGTTTCTGCCCGGCAATGTCACGTGCTAATACAATCGAGTGGCTCTTAGGGTCGTATATTGCTATAGCAAACATACCATTGAACTTGTTAAAGCAGTCAAAACCCCATTGTTTGTAGGCTGCCAAAACAACCTCGGTGTCTGATGTAGTCTCAAACTTGTGCCCTAGATTTTGTAACTGTACTTTTAACTCCAAATAATTGTATACCTCGCCATTATATGACAATACATACCCATCGCTAACATGGGGGCATAGGTTATCAGAAACAAGGTCAATTATCGAAAGCCTACCCATCCCAAATGTAAACTCTGCTTGCTCAATGTACTCCGTACCGCTATCATCCGGTGCTCTGTGCTGTTGCAGATCAAGCATTAGATCTACAGCTTCTTCTGAGTAGGATCCGGCAATGCTACACATTCTTCTCCCTCATTCTCTGATTAACCTTATCCATGGCTTCCATGAGCTCTGCTGTGTACCCAAGATCTCTCATTTCTTTAATGATGGCCCTAGTGTCTTTAGGGAAGCATTTGCCCCCGTAGCCCCTATCTCTAGGAAACACTAGAGTATGGTTTCTATTGATTCGTGGATCCTGTAACCAAAGCTCCCTTAATTCATTCCAATTAACTCCGAGCTGCTCTGCTATGTCATACCACTCGTTTACAAAGGTAACTTTCATGGCAAAAAAACTATTCTCTATGTACTTTGCAAGTCCAGCAGTCACGATGTCGGTCTGCCAATATTGAGTATCAACTCCCATTCTTCTTTTAAAAATGTCTACGCAAAAGTCGGTGTGTTTACGATCTCCACCAAAGGTTTGCCAAGTGTGAGATGCCATATTTGTTGGGTGTGGGTACTTCCACTCTGGGGTGAAGTAGCGTGATTCTCCCATGTATTCTGGACTAAACACTAGATTTCCGTACTGTTTTTGTAGTCGTTCTAATACTTTGGGTGGGGTTGTGCTTTTAATTAGAATGGTATGAACTCCCTGATTAAATACCCATTTAACTGATTCTTCTAAAATTGAGGTGTCTGCTGACCAGTCCTCGGTTTCATTAGTGGGAACTGAAATAACTACTAGGTCCAAATCCTTGAAATAATCTTTGTCATTTACACAGAGCTTATGGGTATTTGGCATATATTCAAAACCTGAATGAACACTGCCCGGTAAGATTGCGTGACCGTGCTTCGGAAAAACCGGATCAAAAATAGAATAAACAGCCTCTCCAAATAGTCGGTGAATACCTCTTCCTACTACCCCGTAACCTACTATTCCGATCTTGTATAAATCTGACATTTCAATTTCCTTTCAAGAAGCGGTCTAATCCCTCCCTCAATTCTAGGCTGGATGTGAAATTAATAATAAAATGAGCAAGATTCGTGTCCGCTTCTGAAAAACGAACCTCTTTTCGTGCCTCCTTATACATAAACGATAGAGGGGATTCCAATAAATCAGCGAGTATTCTAGCCAAACCCTCAACTGTAATGGACTGACCAGTACCAACGTCAAACGCAATTGAGCCTGTTCTATCACCAAACTTAGCCTGAGATGCCTTTACAATGGCGTTAACAACGTCTGATACGTGAATAAAATCACGGGTTTGTTTACCATCGCCAAATATAATGACCTCACCAGTCCTTTTAATATTATCTATAAATACAGGAATTACCCCAGAATACTCTGAGTTTTGTCCCGGACCGTAGATATTGAAAAATCTAAGTCCGATAGAGTCTAGCTGAGTTCCATACATTTTAAATATATCTTCGTTTATCTTCTTGGAAAGTGCGTAGGGGCTTGATTTATCGTCATAGATTGCAGCAGAAGAGGCATAAACTACGCCCTTTACACCGCACTCTACCGCAGCTCTGGCTACGTTTATGGTACCCTGTACATTGTGCTCAAAACATTCCGATGGGTTTTCCCATGATCCGGGAACACTTACAAATGCCGCCAAATGAATCACAACATCGTGCCCATGCATCTTTTGTCGTAGGTTGTCATAGTCCCTAATATCATTGCCATCTTTTAGGTCATACCCTGACACTATTACATCCATATCTTCTAGCACTCTCGTCAAGTGAGTGCCAATAAATCCTTTGTGACCGGTTACAAATATTCTCATAATATCCCTTCTACTTTCGCAACTATAATACGTGCACCCTTTTCTTCGCCATCAGTGGTTTCGTCTTGCGACCAATTCTTTATTCTGTCATTAGCGTATAGCGTGACGTGCTTAAAGTGCTTTGTCATAAGTTCATAAAACTCTCCGGGTGTCCAGTGATTAACGTGTAGCTCATTTTTTGAGTCTGCTGCTGATACTTTGGGATTACCAAGATTAGGCACCGTAATAAACCCAACCGTATCCAATTTATCGTTAAAAAACCTCTTAACGGTGTTGAGCCCAAGCTCATAACTTGGCAGGTGCTCCAAAACCTCACTCATAACTACAACCTCAAATGGTGCTAGTGGCCTTTCTGGTGGGTTCTCAAGATCCATAATGTCAAAGGTCATGTTTGGTCTCTCGTACATATGCTTTGCAAAGGCTATTGCCTCCTCGTTTATATCCACACCCCATACATGCCTTGCTGTGTGCGACAAGATGTTTGTACCATAACCAGCAGAACAACCAACATCTATGACAAGTCTACCGCTGCACCAATGGTCTCTGATGCTTTTGTATAGAGCTATTTGATTATTTGGTATGAATTGTCCTATATTCTTCCATCTCCAGATGTCTCTATCTAGCCAAGAGACTTCGTTTGATACGTTTTTAGTATCCATAGTGCATCTCCAATATCGCAGGTTCTAATTGCTGCTTAAATATATAATCTACGTTAAATTGTTTGCGTACTCTAGCCTGAGCACCCAAAACTTTATCATTTTTCAAATGCTGAAGTATGATCTTTGCCGCATCACTGTAGTACAAATCAACTCCGTTAGGAAATTGAGGAGTTTCGACTAAGGAGCCGAATCTAAAATACAGTGCATCCTGACCTGCGAAATCCTTTAAAGCCGGAAAACTTTGATTCAACACAAGCAAATTCTTTCCAGCCATGGCCTCTAGCAGTACAAGAGGGCAATTCTCTGACACTGTAGGAAATATAAAGACATTACTTAAAATAAACAGATCTCGCACAACTTCGTGAGGTACACCATGCTCCCAAGTAGGTGCCTCATGAAGAGAGGTAAAGATTAGCTCTCTTCTTTCTATGCCCTTACTCGCAGCGTATTGGTACATTCCCTCTATAGCAGCCTTTTCCCCATCTCCGTTAGCATGAGCATTACAGACTACTATTCTAATAGTCTTTCCTAATCTCTTTAGCTCTGCCATGACCCATATAACCTTCTGCAGTTGTTTGCCCCCATCCCCCATTCTAGTGGTGGATAGTGGATAAATATCTATGACATCTGCTGACATTAGATCGTGTCTGTCAATTAGCTCCCAAGTGAGTGGGTGGAAATCGTGCAGTATTCTAATATCCATAGGATTAGATATGGTTCGTACTTCTGTTTCCCATGTGCCATACATTTCCGCTGCTCTAATAGCATCGGTATAATTCATGTAAACAAGTCTTGAGTTTTTGGGTAGCGTATATAGGTTGTCGTAGGGACTGCCATCCATGGTTGGTCTAATAGATGGCCCTGAGTGCATCCAATGTAGCCATTTAACATCTCTTAATTTAGTTTCCTGTGCGTTTCTAAGTGCTTGGTTGTAAGGTAAATAAGAATTTATAAATATAATGTCATGTGTTAGACAGACATCTATGTCCTCGAAATTAACCTCCAAGGCTTCCTGTGCTTTTTGCACATCTGCTTGAAAGTTTGAAAGATCGTTTTTGGAATATGGTTCTAAAATAAGCTGTGGGATTACTTTTCGTAGCTCTACCCCCTCTGGTACCTTTTCATCACCCTTAAATATGTTTAAAGTAAAAAGCACCGGTTCATAACCGTGCTTAACTAGTGCTTTTAGCTGTTGCTCCACAACCGTACAAAGTGAGTACTCTGGGTTGAAGTTGCTAAAGGTGGTAAATATACCTACTCTTGGTTTATTCTTTTGTTCAAAATTTTCCATTTTTATTTCCTTAATTTCAATTTAATTAAAAATCTATTTCAGTACCCGGCCCAAAGAAATGCTGGGCTGTACCCGGATCGATACCCCCCGGATCAAACTGTTTGATGCTGGGAACTTTTCGATCTAAGACCATTATATCACTTGGTCGCACTCTTCCTTCTTTGAATCTCTCCCTGTAACCGTACTTTTTTGGCTCGGCCCTCTCAACTCCCCCTAAAGAAGAATTTGCTTTAGGTACAGTGTTTTCGAGAGGCTCTGTATTGCGTTCTAAGCGACTTTCTTCGGCTTTGTAGCCTTCAAGTACCTCTTCTTCTAGTACTTTTTCCTCCTCTACGGGTTCAAGACGATATTTCTTACCATCTATCAATATATATTGCACTATTCAACCAATGCTTCGGGATGTTTAGCTGCTATGTGTAGTCCAAGTCCTCTAGCATTTTTAGCTTCTTGCCCACAATACCTACATCGGTAGGTTCCATCCTCGTTTTTTTGTGACTTTCTCATTTCGACTGGGTTCTCCATAGTTACTTCTTCCTTTGGCATGTCCCTTATTTCTAAAAATCCGTAGATTTTCATTAAATAATCTGCTACGTACTTTGGAAAAATTTTAGTTTCACCAGAGTTTAGAGTCCAAGTATATGTATCTCCAGTTGTAATTGGTTGTTGAGTATCTGTATCTATTCTCGGATTACCATTTTTATCTAAAACGTACTCAGAGATAGGATATTCAAGTATATCCACGTCACTTGGATTGTGTAACGCTAGTTCATGGGATATTTCTTGCATTTTATACCTCCATTTGGCGTTTGCTTTCATGAATCCTTGTAAGAAGCTCTCTCCTGTAAGAGACGAACTCCTTTGGATCAACACGAAGGTTGCCCGCCCAATAATTTTCTACTAAATTTTTTATATCAGGAAATTTATCAACATCAAAATAGAAAACTATACGATTAGGATCCATTGTGTTGATACCGTGAATGTCGCACCCGCTGGTAAGCAGCGTGGTAGCAATGTTAAGATCAGAAGTCTGATAAAAGATTTTTTCCATTTCCATATTACATTTATTCTACTACTTCTCTTTAGTCCTGTAAATGTTTACTTTTGAACTAGCAGGTAAACATCTGCTGTCCCACCAGAGATAGTGGTAGATACTCGTGCTCTTACGTAGGGAACGGGTCCTGTTTCTTGTTCGTATCCGGCCTTGAAAGTTGTAGAAGCTGCATTGGTTGTAACTGTGCCTAGAGAAACCCAAGTCCCAGCGTAGCTGCTGGAAACTGCTCCCTCTAAAGTTACTACCCCTCCGCTTACTCCTGCACCGGATTCGACTAGAATTGAGACACCTTTAGCCTCCCTGACATCTATAGTGTCTGAACTCGCAGTGGCAGACTGGTCATTAAAAAGTTTAATGATGTCGAATCTACCACTGGAATTAAAGACATGAGAATCAATACTTAGTATTGCCATAAGCCTACCTTTCTATAGATTAGGCTGTAGTCGTAGAACTTGTGCTTGTTGAGCTGCTTGTAGAGGTACTCGTAGAAGTACTTGTTGATGTTGAAGTTGTTGATGTTGCAAACGTCTCCAACAATCTTTTCCATACAGCAGTTGTTCCTGAAGTAGAAGTTTGGATGTATAATCTGTTATCGCCAGAGTTAAATACAACCTCTCCGCCTACCCATGTAGCACTGTCAACGTCTCCACCATAGTATCCAGAAGGAGCTGTTGGTAACGAAGCTGTTACCAAGAATCTTCCCATCTGAGCATCTATTTTGTCGAATTTTGTTATGCCCATATCTATTCCAATTGTTAATTAAATACTAATATCTCGCTAGGGGCTATGGGGCTTGATAGCGAACCAAGCCCCTCACCGAGATTTCTCAATCTAAGAAACCAAGAGATTATGAAGCGTAAGCTGCACCGTCTCCTTTGGATCCCCAGACTCCTCTCCAGTCGGACCAGCCAACGGAGAATCTTACTCTAACTTTGTAGAGTGCTGCATCCGCATCAAATGCGTAGTCAGACTTGAACTCTGGTCTGATTCTCCAGAACCAGTTGAGCAAGTGATTGCTCTTGTCCATCAAGAACCATGCGGTTGTTGATGTGATGTATCTCCAAGGAATTACTTTGAATACACCTTCGTAAATGTTAACGTCATTGTTTGCTGTACCGGGTCTCATTGTTGAGTCGGTAAGAATTTGTGCTGTCTTTCTTAGGTCGATTGGTATGACCAAGCAGTCAGCCATGAAATTAACTATTTCACCTTTATCGTTTAATGCTTTTTCAAGTGCTAAACGACCTGTCTCCAGATTAGGTTCAGTTAAAGTGATACCTGTTGCTGAAGCGTTTGACTGAGCTGTGCCTCCATCTGCTCTTGTGTGAGCTGTTGAAAATAGTGGTTTGCTATCTCCATAAGAGGTGTAGCTAGTGTTGAACCCATTGTTAAGAATATTTGCAGCGTGGTATTCAGTTGTATAAGCAACTGATCTAGCAAGAGCTTTTGGCATCCTACTAATTACGTTGTGCTGGTCATCCTCAACGAGTTCTTGTGAAACTTTAAAACCTTTGGTGTATTTCAAGTGAGAGTAAACCGTCTTGTACATCTTTACTGGATCTTCGTAATCTAATGATCCTAGTTCATCAGTCTGCTGCAACTTGCCAAACCCAGTTGTTGCTGAGTCTGTCTCTTGATCTCTGTCTGAGCTATTCACGTTGAATATCTCTGGCATTACTTGAGGCTCTTGATCGTAGCGATCAAAGAATATAGTTCTCAATGAGGGATCAAGTTCGTCTTTGAAGTTTGGTCTTATTGCTGCCATGTGATTCCTTCACTTAAAATTTATTACTGTTGTACGTAAGCATCTAATTGGCTTTCAGCGATCTTGAATAATCCTTTTGAAGCATCTGCATCACCATCAGGATCTAATCCAACGAGTTGGAATTGACCTGCGGTGTCTGATGCTGAGGATTGATCTATCTGAGATTCAGATGTTAGATCAAAGAATTGCATTAGATTGGTTACGGCTAGAGTTCCACTTGAGTCATTGCTGAACAATGCCCATTTGGAAACGATCACTTTTGCTTCCCATTTTTTGTCGGTTTCGTTGTCTGACTCAACTGTATAGGTGTCTGTAGTTCCACTATCGGGATCTACAGCTATACCATTTGTATCATGAACGCCAACAACAATGCCTAGCACTTCTTCGCCAGCAGTGCCAACGATTACGTGACCATTTGTGTCTAGCTGAACTGCATCACCAACGGAAATAGTTTCACTGTTGTTGATTATGTAGCTTAGAGTTGTTGGCTCATCACTAGAAATCAACGATTTTCTGTATGCGAAACCTGCCATTGTATTTGCCTTTCGTTCACAAATTTATACTTTAGTAACCCTTTCCTAGGATGGCTACTAATTATTAGTATAAGTACGCTGTCAAGGTTTAGCAATGGTTGTCATATAAATGTTCTAGTTATTCCTCTTTTGCTTGTTGTTCCTTTTTAGTAGGTCTTTTGTACTCTTCGTCTTTACCTTTATTTATAACCTCTACCTTCTCCACAGGAACACCCAGTTTCTCGGCCCACTGCTTTTGAGGCTCGGTCAAACTACCTTCTTGCTCTACGTCTAGTTTTCTACCAGACAAGTGGGGCATAGCACCGGACTGATTTGTATACAGCTCTGCCATACCTTCGTATTTACCGTCTTGTACCAACTTCTCCACATTAACCGCCTTGTAAGCCTTGTCCAACACGGTGTCCAAAACCTCAACCGGTGCAGTCTGGATAGATTGCCCAAAAGTATTTACATAAGACTCTATATCTTTTCTAATTTTTGCTTGTTCTTCTCTAGGAAGAGAGGAAATACCAGCTTTATCTTCAAATTCTTTTACTAGCTTTGCACGAGTTGTCTTTTTCAACTCTGTAACATCTTTAGTAAGTTCTTCAACTTTTGGATCTGCCATGTTAGAAGCACCTTCCTTCTTTGACTTTTCTTCTGATTGCTCACCAGATTCTTTGGATTGTTGTACCACTCCTCCTCCATAGGCTCTTTGGTACTCCTCTCTAAGCTGATCTTGTATTTTTGGGTTTCGGGCAATAAGGTTTGCAAGGGTGTCTGCATCTCTGACATATGCCTTTTGCTCCTCCATCAACTTACTCTGCTCTCCCAGCTTTGATTGAGCTTCCTGAAGTTGTCTTTTTAAATTTTCTACTTCTGAATTATTAGAGTCTGGTCTAATAGTATTTACAGACTCATTTGGAGTTGTTTCATCTGCCATTATATTTTCCTTTCACGGACCCAAGCAGTTGGGCTCCCCGTAAGTTATTACTATTCTAATTGTACCACTTTATCTTTGGGAAAAATACCTCCATTCCGGAGTATCAGTTAAAAGAGCTGTATAGTCTGGTATCTTGCTGTGGGCTTCGTATCTGTACTGTGATGCACTTGGATCTCCATAAAGAGGATCTCCCTCCACAGCTCGTCTATCGGCAAGATCAGTAAACATTAGAGTCCATGCCAAATCCTCTGGAGTGTAGTCAGAATAATTAAACCCCTCTGGTTGTGCAAACTTCTCGCTAAGACCCTTGTTGTAACCAATGATTGATCTTAAAGTTCT
>JABAOC010006465.1_pt1 | contig 37048 bp, 18 predicted proteins | sample 7062161 | NCBI WGS metagenome assembly JABAOC01 (sample SAMN14538625, study PRJNA623070) | marine sediment metagenome | biome: marine biome [ENVO:00000428]; feature: marine pelagic biome [ENVO:01000023]; material: deep marine sediment [ENVO:00002113] | place: India: Gulf of Khambhat ... | reverse complement strand
ATATTTGGCGAACTTGGCGACATTGTTGATATTGTTACTCCTTGGGGATTAATAGGCACTCTTTCAATTCCAATTGTTGATGGCAACGATGACGCAGAAGAAAGATTGTCGAATCTTGGTGGGAATGAAGTTGGATCGATTGACTTAGGAAGTTCTGACCTGGAAATAATATTTGATCACGAACCACAATCAGTGGGACTGCTTTTCAGGAATGTAGAAATTCCAAAAGGTGCACCCATATTGAATGCATATGTTCAATTTACAGTTGACGCGGTCAAAGAAGGAACAACAGATGCTTTCATAACTGTTGACATATATGGAGCTAAAGCAGCAACAGTTGATGCAATCACTGAGGATCTTTTTAGTATTTCCGGACACCCCCAGACAACAGCACAGGTAACATGGAATCCGGCTGCATCGGTAGCTGTGGGAGATGCAACCGAAAGAGAACAAACCCCTGATATAAGCGCAATAATAGAAGAAATTGTTGTACAGGACGGATGGGTCTCCGGAAATAATATCTTGATTGTAATCACTGGAGACGAAAATTTAACAGCTGATATAAACAGGGAGTTTGAATCATATAATGGAGATGCGGCTGCAGCTCCTGTTTTGAATGTTACGTTTGAGGGGATTACGACTGCAGTGGAGAATCAAAAACAACAGACTCCTTCTGAATTTATGCTGAGCCAGAATTATCCGAATCCATTCAATCCTACAACTACTATTAGGTATTCGATTGCTAGAGACGGCCATGTTGAACTAAAGGTGTTCAATGTGCTTGGCGTGGAAGAGGCTACTCTTGTTAATGGACCTCATAATGCTGGAAGTTACAGCGTGCTTTTTGATGCTTCAAGGTTAGCCAGCGGTGTTTATTTCTATCAACTTAAGGCTGGAGAGCAGATTATCACACGTAAAATGCTGCTGATGAAATAGTTGTTAAAATCTTCTGATATGAATAAAAGCCTGACTGTATGGTCAGGTTTTTATTCATTTAATTTGTATAGAAACATTAAGTAAAAGCTCTTTCTTACGGACCATACATTTCACACTCATCGAGCTACGGTTTTACCAATTAATGAGATCAACCATTAACGGGATTTCGAAACAACTCGCAACAAGATCAGATAGTGCTGATGCAAGAGAAACTTTAATGAAACGTATCATTAAAGACAAAGACATTTTATACAAAGGTGAAAAATATACTATAGGAATTAATCAATACCAAAGTAACTTATCTTATTATGCTTAAAGAAGCCAAAAACAAAGGTATTCCAGTATTTTTTAAGCGACCTGGTTAGTAACATTAACGTTTTGCACCCGTTTGGCGATATCGCTGAAGAAAACCTTAGCGCAGCAACAAAATATCGAGAAGCAATGCAATAAGTACTCTATCAAGTGGAGAAACTTTATTAGCGAAGGAATTATTCTATGAAGCAAAAGATCTGGATCCGGTACGTTTTCGGGCTTCTGAAGAAATAAATCAAATTATCCATAGACTGGTTGAACAAAATGGGGTAATATTGATACCTGCTAAAGAATGGTTCTCTAAGGCTTCAAATGGTGGGCTAAAATGTTATCGCTTACTTATCAGGTCATGGGCATGAGGTAATGATTAACAATTATAAAAACATTCAACTGGTAAGCGGTGAAACTACCAGCAAAAATTTTAACAAAAGACCCTTCGGATTTAGGCTTTGGCAAGTTTCACCAGATACCATAAAACAACACTTCGTTTCTTTACAACCTTTTCATCAAAAAAATTGTAACATTTGAATTATACATTGAAGATCTAAGATGAAAAAGTGTTTTTTAGACATATTCCCGTTCTTCTTTTTTTTTGTTGTGTCATGTACTTCCCTTGAGATTGAGCCTGTGGTATTTCACGTGGACAATATGGTTGTAGAAAAGGATGAGTTTATGAAGCGGGCTTCATTTGTTCCTCATCTTCGCCAATCCACCGATCCTGATCAGGTAAAACAGGATGTGCTGGCATCGCTCATAGCGGAAAAAATATTATCCAAAGAAGCATTGTCTTTAGGATTAGACACTCTTGAAACACTGTCCGCTCAAATCAAACAGTTGGAGAAGGAAGCTGTTTTTGAATATTGGGTTCAACAAACTGTGGATAAAACAATAGAAGTGAGCCCTAGTGAAGTACACGAGGCTTATAACCGTTCCAAACAGACACGTGTTGTTGACTATTGGATTGAGCCGGATTCGCTTTTGGCAGAGATATTGATCGATTCATTGATTCAGTCACGGAACAAACAATCCACGGAGATGAGCGATATTTTCTCTTCTGCACAAGAAAAAATCATTCAATTTGGTGAAGCATGGGGGCCCGTAGAGGATGCTGTATATGCACTGAAACAGGGAGAGGTGAGTACCCCTGTTAAGGTAGATGATGAATATTACGTATTTCGTTTGAAAAGTATCAAACAAAGTTTGACCACAGCATCAGATTTCGAATCTCAGAGAGCTGTATTACAAAATAAAGTATGGGAAAGGAAACGTACGGCTAAATATGAAAAAGAAGCTAATCAAAACTTGCAGGGCGCAGCTTTTAAGATTAAACGGGAACAATATGACCGGATCATTTCCACTTTGGCTCAGCGGCTAACATTTCCGGCGGAGGAAGATGCTTCATTTCCAATCCAGTCAGCAATTCTTGAATTTCCGGAGGTACAGACGGATTTGCGATCTCAATTGGAGTATACATTTGTTCAATTCAAGAGTGGACGTATTTGGACTGTAGGTGATTTTCTGAAAAACTTAGCCTATGGCCCCTACCTGCTCAACTACAAGAACAGAGAGATGTTTCGTCGTGATGTTCCTCGAATACTTCACAAGATGGTACTGTTGGAGACCGTAGCTGAAATGGGAAATGAAGCCGGTTACAGGGAGGCTCCTTATGTAAAAAAGAGAAAACAGATGTGGCATGACCATCTGTTAGCATCAGCAATTCAAGCTCGCTGTTCCGATTCAGTACGAATTTCTCAGGAAGAGATCAATCACTATTATGAGAGTCATTCAGATCAATTTTCATCAGAGCCGCAACGCAAAATTCAAGAAATTCTTGTTCCCACACGTGAGTTGGCAGTGAATCTGATTCAGCGGATTCAAGCAGGAGAATCCATGGATGATCTGGCTCGGAATTTTTCAATAAGACCAACTGCCTCTGCCGACGGGTTCAGTCCTTTTCTCGGTTTGAACGATTGGGGCGCCGTCAGTCGAAAAGCATTTCAACTACCACTTCAAGCGCTTTATGGTCCTCTTCAGACCGAAGACGACAATTATTCAATTCTCCAGGTGATTGAAATTGAATCTGGTAAATTGAGACCTCTGTCAGAAGTACACAGCGAGATTCTACGCATTTTAACCAATGAAAAAAATATTCAAATTCTCAATCAGCTAATTGAGAGTAAGCTCCCTGAATCAGAGATAGAGATCAATGAGTCTGTTCTTAAAACTATTAATGTTTCAAATATACAGATGCTGGTGACTAAATCGCATTTCCCGGGGCGACTGGTAGTCCCTTTTCCAATTCCGATTCGAGCTTCAGAAAGTTGGTTCAAAAATTTAGTTAAAGAATAGGATGAGAGTTAAAAAAATTTAACCCATAACTATTTGCAACCAATTGAAAGGAGGTGGTTTAGGACTTTTTATTTAGAATAGTGGGATGAAGAGCGGCGCGGATTCCGTTCTTCTGATGCTCAACTTTTAATATTCAAATTGAAAGGAGGTGATATAGGACTGATTATTTAGATATAATGGGATGGAGAGCGCCACGATTCCGTTCTTCTGATGCTCAACTTTTAATATTCATAAATATGAAAGGAATTAGAAATGCAAGTAAAATCAATATGGTTTTTCGTATTGGCATTTGTAATGATCTGTTTAGTGAGTACATCGATAATGGCACAGGGGATTTTTATCGATTTGGGGAAGACTGAGACGGGCCGTTACATGAATCTTGTGGGAAATACGGGTGACGGAGCGATTCAAAATACATTCATTGATCCTGAATACTGCGCTCAAAACGTTGGAACGACCATGTATTTTACTATTGATGACAATTATATGTTTCAACGTGCAGCCGGGACATTTACAATCGTTAATGTGGAATACTATGATGCACCAAATGTTGAGATCAAGCTTGTTTATGACGCGATTGGTAATCCAGCAATGGAGTATCCATTAACCATTAAAACAGCGGGGAGTAATTCCTGGAAATCATTTAATTTCTTTGTTGATGATGCATACTTTGGTAATGGAATGACTAATAATGCGGATTTAAGTCTGGTTGCCGCAAATGGTACGATGTCGATTAATGCGGTTAAGGTTATTCCGATCGATTTCTACATTGATTTTAATGGAACCACTAGTGGTGGTGTAGATACACCCAATAATGATGAATACTTTATTGTACAAAAGGAAGTACAGGGTGGCGACAGTAAAACTGAATACGTAACAGTTGAAGGAGAAGAGTGTATTGCCCCGACATTGGGTACTCAATATCTTTACTGCGATGTGGATGATTCTATGGTTTATGGAGGCAATCACCCTAATATGTTCATTGCGGTCGAATATTATGATGAAAATCCGCAGTGGAGTATGCGTATTCAATACGATTCTGAGACGGCTAGATATCAGAACACAGCCACAATCAGCGGCAAGGGCTGGAACAGTTTCAGAACCCATACTTACGAGGTTTCCAACGCAAACTTCGCCAATAGAGAAAATGGTCAATCCGATTTCCGCCTTGCATTGTCCGATGCGGGAATGAAGATCAATCGAATTACGGTCGGTTTGCTCGAAGTGGAGCCATTACCAATTACCACTAATCTACCAGATATGAATGCCTACAAAGCACTGGAATCTCCGACAGTCGATGGTACCCTGCTTGATTGGGACTGGCTGAATGAGATGGATATTGAACCTGAGTTTGATGATGATGGCAAGCGGGCCGATGAATACTATCGTACGTGGCTGCTGAATCCTGAAAATGTGCCTATAGTAGAAGCCGGAGAACCCGGTGTTGTTGACCCTGGCGTAGCTGGTTTATGGGATACAGCCGATTTGGGCGGGGGTGTGCGGGTACTCTGGGATGATGCGAATTTGTATTTCACTCTGACTATAGTGGATAATGTGATGGATGTCGACGGTGCCAGTTGGAAAGAGAAAGACGGATTTGGATTCTACATCGATGTTTCGCATAATTACGCTGCAGGCCCTACCGGTCAAATCGCTGTTCCGAAAAGAGATGATCTCTCGTTTCAACAGGGAGAACATTTCATCTTTCTGCCGGCTTCCGAATCGGATCTGGGATCATGGGTTCATCAGGGAGTGGAAGGTGGAGAAGCATTACCAACAAACGTTCTGAAGAAAGTGGTAACAACTGATTCGGGTTATGTTATGGAGGTGTCCATTCCACTCGATCTGCTGCGGGAAGGACTAACATGGACGCCCAACGATGACAGCCAGGACGATTTTAATCCCTTGTTTTCTTTTGTATTAAACGATGCGGATGCTGTGGGAGCGGAGAGCGGACGGCTGATGTGGGGAGGACACAGCGCCGATGATGAATTCTGGGGACGCCTGAATATTGAAGGTATTCCTCTGGTGGACCGTGGTTTAACGATTGATTTTGGAGTGTCCAATTTTGAGCAATTTCTAGTACAGACCGAAAAAGGTGGAGATGGTCTAACTGAGGTAGTGGAGAAAGGCGGGAAGAACTGTGCTAAATTATCAAACGGGTATCTCTACTTGGATATAGATGATGACGTGATTTCTAACGGTAACCATCCACATGTATTAATTTCTTGTGAATATTTTGATGGGGAAACTGAAAAATTTCGAATTCAGTATGATGCGTTTGATGCCCCTTATAAAGACACGGACTGGATTACTGTTGGCAGTACAGGAACATGGAAAACGAAAATCGTCGAAATTACAGATGCAAAATTTGCAGGCAGTCAAAACGGAAAAGCTGATTTTAGAATCCATTGCCCGGACAACAATTTGCATTTGAACCAGGTCCGGGTCGGTATTGCCGATCTCTGGATTGACCTGGGCGAAACAGTTACAGGATTTGGTATTGTAGAATCACAACTCGGCAGTGACGGAGTGCGCAAGGTAGCTACAGTAGGCGGGGTGGAATGTAAACGAAATACACGGGGTGATGTGGAAAATACACGATATTTCTACCATAGGGTAGCTGATTCTTTGATATATGCGGGCAGCCATCCGGAGATATTTTTAACCGTTGAATATTACGATACAACCTCTTCCGGAGGCATCATGATTAATTATGACGGAGCCACTACTCAGTGGTCCGATTCTAAAAGCACAGCGTTTATTACCGGCTCGAACCAGTGGAAATTGCATACATTTTATCTGGATGACGCCTGGTTTGCAAATCGAGAGAACGGCGCTTCCGATTTCCGAGCGAGGGGCGAGGGTGACGGCCCCACCTATATCAATCGTATTTTAATTGGTTCGACTACACCGATATATACATCTGTTTCTGATGAAATGGAGATGCCATTCAGTTTCCGTTTAGATCAGAATTATCCGAATCCATTTAATCCGTCAACAACGATTCAATATGAAATTGCCAAAACCGAGCATGTAAGTCTGAAAATTTATAACATCCGAGGACAATTAGTTCGGATATTGGTAAATTCAGTACAAGTATCTGGCAGCTATACATCGAATTGGGATGGAAGAGATAGTCGTGGAATGACAGTACCTAGCGGGCTTTATATCTACCGTTTCACCGCCGGGGATTACATAAAATCTTACAAGATGATGCTGGTTAAATAGCAAGCATCATAAAATAATTCATGCTTGAGTGGTACAACTTAATTTGTACCACTCAGGCATACTCTTATACTAATGTACATATTTGATGAAGAGAAATCCCATGAACAGTAGTGATAAAATATTTCAAAGTATCTGTTATTTCTTATTCATTTTTATTTTATTTATAAGTTGTGAAAAAAATCCAACAAAATCAAAAACAGTCACTAAAAATTATACAGCGGCTTTTTCAAGCCAGGATTCTCGACTGCTGATAGGTGCCTGTTATTATCCTTGGTACACAGAAGGAAAGCATTGGGGCGGACAGCGGTATATGCGCGCAAAACTTGAAATTCCTCAACGACCAACACTGGGTGAATATGATTGTGCCGATCAGGCAGTTATTTCACAACATGTGGACTGGTCTGTTGATTCCGGTATTGATTTTTGGATCTCCAGTTGGTGGGGGCCGGGAAGTAGTACAGAAGAAGTCATTACAGATGCACAATGGATTAATTTGGATTTTATGCAGAAAATGGGATACTGCTTGTTGTATGAGACAACCGGTCGGTTGGGCGATATTCCGATTACGATCACGGATCAAACGATTAATAGTTTTTTGTCTGATCTACAATATCTTTGTGAAAGTCACTTTAGTAAACCTAATTATCTGAAAATCGACAATAAACCAGTTTTATACCTCTACCTGACAAGGGTTCTTTATGGCAATTATGCTGAATTTTTCATTCAAGCAGATTCGCTTTTAGTTGAGCACGGTTATGACGGGCTCTACGTTGTAGGTGATGAAGTCTACTGGAACCGATCAGAAGTAGGACATTCTGATTATATGGATGCGGTGACATGCTATAATCCTCACATAAGCCAACCCTGGGTAAAAGACAGCAATCAATTTGTAGAGAGCTGCGCGCGAGACCTGTATCCTCCATGGATGACCGTTGGGAACAGTAAAAATATACCACTATGGGTTTGTGTTATTCCCGGATTTAATGATCTGGGTGTCAGAATGCAGGATCAGCATCCAGTTATTCCGCGCAACAACGGCGATCTATTCGATCAATTTCTGCAAAAATCGAAAACAATTCTGGCAACACAATCTGTTCTTTTAAAAGTATTGGTTATTACATCCTGGAACGAATGGCATGAGGATACACAGATTGAACCGGTTGCCTTTTCGGATCCGGTTCGTAAACCCAATGAATATACGTCTGAAGCCTGGTACTATGGATATGAAAATACATACCTGGATATTTTAAAGATCTTCACATCTCAGGAGAAATAATCAATTTGTTTCTGAGAAAGCGGACATTACCAATTAGATAGAGGAGAAGACTATGAACAGTCATTATCTGAAGGTTTTTATTTGCATATTAATGATACCGATGGCAGGTTTAGCCGGAACCAAAGGTAAAGTAGCAGGAACTGTTATAGACCAGGAAACAGGAGATCCACTTTACGGTGCCAATATTATCATCGAAAATACACAATTGGGTGCAATGAGTAATCAGTCTGGTCAATATTTTATTCTCAATATTCCCCCTGGATTATATTCAGTTACCTGTACCTATATGGGATATCAAAAAGTCACAAAAATTAACGTACAAGTTTTAATAGATAAGACAACATCAATAAACTTTGAGATGGCCGGTGAAGTACTGCAAATGGATGCGGTTGTTATCAACGCTGATCGCGAAATCGGGATTCAAAAAGATTTGACATCGTCTTTGAAAAAAGTCAAATCTTCCGACATTGAAGCTCTTCCAGTGGAAACGGTAGGGGAATTGATCGGCCTACAGGCAGGCGTGACAGTGGATAATGGTGGTGGCATTCATATACGAGGGGGAAGAACGACAGAAGTTAAGTACTATATCGATGGTGTGCCAGTATCTGATCCTTTCAATAATGCGCCGGCGGTCAATCTGGAAAACAGTATGGTCCAGGAGCTCGAAGTGATTAGCGGGACGTTTAATGCTGAATATGGACAGGCGATGTCTGGAGTTGTTAATATTGTGACAAAAGAGGGGAGCAATCGGTTTTCCGGCAGTCTGGTCGCATCTATGGGAGATTTTGTTTCAAATCACGAAAATGTTTTCCATCATATTGATGATTTAAATCCTTTAAGCCAGAAATATGTGGAAGGAAGTGTGAGCGGACCTTTAAACATAGCGGGTTTTAAGATGAGTTATTTTTTATCAGCACGGGTAACGGATGATGAAAACTGGCTCTACGGACAACGGGTTTTTAATACAACGGATTATTCTGATTTCCGGGATACTAATCCAGAAAATTGGATCATCAGAATGTCAGGAGATAGCGTTTCTGTCCCTTTAAATTCGAATTTTAGGAGTTCCTATTTCGGGAAATTGAATTGGAATTTCGGTCTTGAAAACCGATTTTTTTATTCCATCTCTTATAACAACGATCACTGGAAAAATTATACGCATGCGCACAGATTAAATCCGGACTATTCTGGAACATTCAGGAGAAACAGCTTAAGTCATATTCTCAAATGGACGCATATGTTCAATCGCTCAACATTTCTGGAACTCTCCGGCAATTACTATACAAGAGACTACCAATATTATAAATACAAAATTGATCTAGAAAAGGATATCATCGAAATTCCGTTCGGTTATAATACATTAGGTCTCAAACGCTTTACACCCGCTAATTTTTTCTCCACTGGCGGTGTAGATCCTTATCATTTTTACCGATCTTCCAAAACATTGGGCACTACATTATCGATAACCAGCCAAATTAATTATACACATCAGATCAAATTAGGCATTGAATTCCGCAAGCATTTTCTTGAGTATGAAGATTTCAGCATCCAATCAGATGCCCAGACAGGATATGTTCCTTTTATTCCGCCCCTGGAATCTGTTAATCATAATCAGTATACCGGAGATGAAAATCCTGAGGAATTTGCAGTCTATCTTCAGGATAAAATTGAATTAAACACTATGATCATGAATGTGGGAATGCGGTTCGATTACTTTAATTCAAGAGGAAAGATCCCAACAGATTTTCGTGATCCTGAAAATGATATTCTCCCGAGAGCTTCGGCTGAAGCCTATTCAGCAGTATCTCCAAAGACCCAAATCAGTCCCCGAATTGGATTGGCCTACCCAATCACAGATCGTGGATCAATTCATGCTTCGTACGGACATTTTTTCCAGATTCCTGAGTTTACCCGTTTATACGAAAATCCGGAATTTGAGATAACGGCGGGAGAATTTAATTCTTACATCGGGAATGCTGATTTAGAAGCCCAGCGAACCACAATGTATGAAATCGGATTACAGCAGCAACTCACGGCGGATATCATTCTGGATGTTACCGGTTTCTTCAGAGATGTGCAACACCTGCTGGGCACTCGCCTGTATGATACCTATATTAGCAGCGATCGATATGGACGGTATTATAATGTTGATTATGGCAGTGTAAAGGGAATAACTGTTTCCGTTCAGAAACATCCGCTGAACAGTATGCTCTCCGTTAATCTAGATTATACATACCAAACAGCAAAAGGTAACGCCTCAGACCCAAGAGAAATTTTCTATCTTGCCCAGTCAAAGACTCTTCCTCCCAAAAGGATAGTACCTCTGAATTGGGACCAGCGTCATACTTTTAATGCGTTTGTTACGCTCAGTCAGCCTAAATGGGGAGTGAGTTTTATCGGTAATTTCCATACCGGCTATCCCTTTACTCCACTTGGGGAGATTGAACTTTCAAACTCCCAATATCGAAAATCACAATATGCTGTTGACATGCGAGCTTACTACCGTCTCAGATTTGGTAAATTTCGATGGACTTGGTTTGTGCAGGTGGAAAACCTGCTCGATAATCTAAGATCAGATGTAAAACCTGAAATCGATCCTTATGATCTAATCTCACACGAACCTGTTATCAACACACTGTATGACTACCGCTATAATGTTGAACGGGAACCCATGCCAAGATTGATTAAAACCGGGTTCCGTTTTGAAATGTAATTGTTTAAATCTAATTAGAAAATAGTGGGAGCGAAATGCACTATGAAAACAATTCAAATAACGAATAATCATCGAAAGAATTCGATGTTGATAGCCCTCAGTCTCATTCTGATAGTTTTTTTGTATTACAGCGCAGAATTACTGGCGCAAAATGGTGTAATATATATTGATCCCAATCCCAGTGACAGAAAGATGCGACGCCGATTAGTTATGAATGCCAATAACATGGAATTGTACATATCCAACTGGGGAACCATTGCAGATGTTGCTCCGTACCGGGGGATATGGCCCAAAGGTACTCAGCACGATCATATTCATGAAATGTCCGGACTGGCTGCTGCCAAAGTAATGGATATTCATGAAGACTCTGTGACGATTATCTCTGATGGATACATGGCTTCTCGAACAGATATTGATCCTGTCCTGGATGTGGAATGGGGATTCCAACCAGTTCCCGGTTATTTTCAGCAAGATCCAGCCATTAATCTTGGAAACACGCTGGCCAACAGTACGGATTCGACAACCTGGCCGATTACCTGGCCAGGGAAAGAAGACAAATGGAATCTGAAATGGAATGGATATTTCGGATTGCATCAATTCAACGCAGATCAGGAAGGGTATTACCTGATGGATGATATTTGGAATCGTGAATATGATTTTTATCCGGTATCCAACGATACGACCATTCGCGGTCTGGGGCTACAAGTAGAAGTCCGTGCTTTTCAATGGGTACATCCGCTTGCACAGAATGTGATATTCTTTCATTGGCAGGTGACCAATTTTGGTGAACAGGTTTATGATCCGGTATCATCCCCCATTTATTTTGGCGGATTTTCCGACATTCAGCCCGGGGGTCAGGGGACCATCGACGATGACTCATGGTTTGACAAAGATAAAGATATGGTTTATGCGTGGGATCACGATGACATTGGTGTTTGGACCAGCTACAGAGATATCCCTCCCGGGTATGAAGCCTGGGCATTTCTCGAGAGTCCTGGCATCGGTGACGATGGATTGGACAATGATAATGACGGTCTAATTGACGAGCGGCGCGATAACGATGTCGGAAGCTATATCTTCGGTCCTGTAGGGAACTATGGTTCACCGAATTGGCATTGGGAAGGTGATGAAGATGGTGACTGGAAAGGATTCGATGATCGAAATGCAAATGGACAAATTGATGATGGGGAAGCAATCATCGATGACAGAGGCTCTGATGGCAGTGGTCCTGATGATGAAGGATATCCTGGTCCTGATAGTGACGGGACAGAGGGGAACGGAATCCCCGATCAGGGAGAGCCCAATTTCGGGAAAACAGATAATGATGAATCAGATCAGGTAGGTTTGACTTCCTTTTATGCCCCTGTCTACGGGACAGTACAACAAGGAGATGATGAAGGAATCTGGTCACGTCTGCAGCCGGGGATTTTTGAAACACCCCAGCAAACAACCAACATTCTTTGGATATTTGGATCGGGACCGTTTCCATTGCTGCCTGGAAAAACAGAACGTTTTTCCACGGCCTGGATGTTTGCCTGGGATGAGTTGGGGATATTTCGTGTTAAGGATGTTGCCCAGCGGATTTATGATTCGGACTATCGTTTTGCCAAACCTCCCAAACAGCCAAATGTAACTGCTGTTGCAGGTGACGGAAAGGTAACATTAATATGGGATCAACTTGCTGAATATTCACGGGATCCTATTTATGGACCCGATTTCGAAGGATATAAAATTTTCAAAGGCACAGATCCTCAGATGTTTGATGCCTGGTTGATTACAGATGCATTTGGTAATGTAACCTATAGAAAAGCGGTGGCGCAGTTCGATATAGCCAACGGCTTGAAAGGAAGACATCCTGTAGAACTGGGAACATTAATTGGTAATCCGGTGGGCGCTCATTATGATATGGGAGGGGATACAGGCCTTCGGCATTATTGGGTTGATGATGATGTTGAGAATGGCAGAACCTACTATTATGCAGTCGTTTCTTACGATAAGGGCTATGATCATGATTTCTTTTCTCGGGGTTTAACAGAATTGGAGTTCGGGGCGCCTATTTCTCCCACAGAGTGCAACTCTACGATCACTTTAGAAGGTGGTCAGGTCGTGAAGCAGGACCGTAATATCGCCATTGTGACTCCAAATCCACAAGCCTCCGATTATGTTCCAGGGTATGTGAATGAAGAGTATGCCTATCGATCTGAAGGATATGCATCAGGATCGGTTATGATGCAGGTTCTTGATCCGGATCTTTTGCCAGATGACCATGTATTCGAACTGAGCTTTGAAACACAGGAAGGCATTGACCAGGGAATTGGAATTCCTGTTGCTGTTTCCTATTCCGTAAAGGATACTACAGATGGGAGATACTTGATTAAAAACATAGCGATCCCGAAAGCATACAATGACGACCCATTGGCCATCATCCCCTATGAATGGATGACTTTCACCCCGTCATGGGTCAGTCCTCCGTTTTTGGGAATGACACTTATTTTTCAGAATGATGTTCCATCGCTTGAGAGTGTTACGGAAAATTCTGAATGGATTCCGGGTTCCCAGGCGACCGTCGATGTGAGTATTGATTATGCTGAACCAGCATCGCCGACATTATATCCGGTAAATTTCTATATTGATTTTACGGAAGAGGTTTCAGGCAAAGCTTTCAAAACCAAAAACGCGCAGGTCACTTTTGAAACCTTTTTTAATATAACGTTCGCAGGCTCGGGGGATCCGGTTCCATTTGTATTAACTGAATTGTTATTCACTCGCAACGGAAGATGGGATAAGAACGAAACTATATATATCGGAATTCCCCAAAAAGACGGGTCCTATTTATGGACTTGGGCATTGAAGCTTGTTTTTGCCTCATCCGATGATATTGGACCTCAGTCTGGTGATCAGTACCGATTTGTTTCACCCGTTCCCTATACTACGGAAGACAAATTCATATTCTCGACGAAAGCGAGCCGGCAATCATTGGAGAATTCCAAATTCAAATTGGATCTTATTTCCGTTGTTCCCAATCCATATGTCGTTACGGAGCGTTGGGAGGAGCAAAATCCTCTGGCTGGACGCGGTGAACGAAAAATTGAATTTATTCATCTGCCGTCAGAGTGCACCCTGAGAATATTTACAGTTTCAGGGCTCCTTGTGAAAACGATTGAACATCAGGGTATCAGCTCCGATGGAACTGCTATTTGGGACCTGAGTACCAAGGATGCGCTGGAGGCAGCTCCGGGATTGTATATTCTGCATGTCAAAGCTCCTGGATTGGGAAGTCGATTATTGCGGTTTGCAATCATTAATTAAATGGCCCTGTTGCACAAATTTGATCATCGAGGAGTAACCAGTTATGAGAAGAAAAAATAAAATAAAAAATCTGTTCTTTTATATTATGATCACATTATTCTTTTTATGTGGTTCAATTCATGCGGAAACGAAATCTAAAGTAGGAACAACGGTATACCCGTTTCTGGAAATAGGTGTAGGAGCCCGAGCGGCTGCACTGGGGGAGGCATATGTGGCAAGGGCTACCAATGTGACCGGATTATATTGGAATCCGGCGGGTATTGCAGAGGCCAGAAATGAGTTGACCTTTGATCATACACAATTGTTCGCTTCTCTTAAATATAACTTTCTCGGTCTTATCGCTAATTTTGGACAGCACGGGACTGTTGGATTAAGCCTAACCAGTTTCTATTCCGGGCGCATTGATGTTACGACAGCGTTGCGTCCTGAAGGAACGGGTGAGACCTATGAGATGTCGGATATTGCATTGGGATTGGCTTATGCAAGGAGATTGACCGATCGGTTCAATATTGGTGGTACCGTCAAATATATCCATTCATCATTATGGGATATGCAGACATCGGCAGTGGCTTTTGATATTGGAACTTTGTTTAAATCTCCCCTTATGGGATTGACAATTGGAATGAGTGTTTCAAATTTTGGCAGTGATGTCCGATATTCAGGGCCTAATTCCATAATTCGTCATGATATTGATCCTCTTCATTCCGGGAATAATGATAAAATTCTTGGGAATTTAAGAACACACGAGTGGGATCTTCCGCTAATCTTCCGGTTTGGTATTGCCCGTGAATTTAACTTAATTTCATTAGGCACGATCGTATTTTCCGTAGACGCTCTGCATCCCAATAACAACGGAGAAAGTCTAAATTTCGGACTGGAATATGCTTATCGCCAGTCGATTTTTTTAAGGACTGGTTATAAATCTTATGGTCTGGAGGATTCGGAAGAAGGGTTAACATTCGGAGCCGGTATTGCCTATCGTGTACTTAAAATGGATTATTCCTACAGTGATTTCGGATTATTGGGCTATGTGCAAAGATTTTCATTCTCTCTAATGTTCTAAAATTGTGAGGAGAAACTGATCACAGTCGATAATCAGATAATATTTTCATCAGTTTTTCAGTACTATCTGGGAGGATTCAAGAAAATGAACTCCATTAAACATTTATTTTTTCAAACCATGATTATAATAAGTTCTGTGTTATTCTTTACTTCGCCAGTACAAAGCCAACAATGGACCTGTATTATTTATGGCGATACGCGAACGAATGATGCAGCTCACCGGTCTGTTTTGGCAGCGATGGCGGCCAATACACCCGACTATGCATTTATAGTGAATGTAGGAGATGTGGTAGAAGACGGCAACAGTTTAATGGATTGGAATACATGGCAGCAAGCCTGTGATGATATGCTGGGTGGCACCGGGCAGGAAAGTGTCCCTCCTAAATATATGGCCTGTGCCGGGAATCATGATAATGTAGATAATCCAACAGGTCTGATCAACTGGAAGAACTATCTTCTAGGTCAGGCAGCTCAATTTGGAAATGACGGCGTTTATTTTTATTTCGATTATGAAAATGCCCGCTTTGTTGTTCTGGAAGCTGATGGGGAGCTCGATGGTGCACAGCTTGATTTATTACAGGAAGCCATTGATACTAATCCACACCCATGGTTATTTGCAATTTGGCATAATCCAATATTTGATTTTGGATCTAAACAATATGAAGATGAATTACACGATACCTGGGGTATTCCTCTCTATGAAAACGGTTGTGATATTATCTTTACTGGTCACGCTCATCACTACGTAAGGACTAAAAAACTGGTTTTGAATGGTGAAAAAAATCCACCCGTTGACACCTTTATGGGAACAACACAAATTATTTCCGGAAACGGGGGGGCGCCTCTTTATCCCGTTGATGAGAATAATGATAACAATGCCTATATGGTTGATTATTCATTTGATGAGAACACGGAAGGCTATTACGGTTACACTCAACTTGACTTTGATGGAAATGTGCTCACATTAAAAGAAATACGAACTGATGGGACAGTGATGGATTCGACGGTGTATTTTTCCAATCCCAAACCCAATCTCAACCCCAGGTATGTTTTGGACATTTCCATTGTCGGAGAAGGAGATGTTTTACGGATTCCGGAATATAATCAATATTACGAGGGTATGTCTGTTAAATTGATTGCTCAACCGGATCTGGGCTGGGTATTTGATGGCTGGACAGGCGATTTAACAGGTCTTGAGTTGACTGATTCCCTCGTTATGGATACAAATAAACAAGTTATTGCGGTTTTTTCGAAACTACCGGAAAACAAGAAAGAACTTCGAATTGCGATTGAAGGGAGTGGAACGGTTGATCTGAATCCTCCGGGATTTTATTATGAACAGGGTACACAGGTCCATGTAACAGCTCAGCCGGATACAATGTGGATATTTGACTTTTGGACAGGAGACGTTCAGAGCGAAGAGAAGAGTTTTGATGTTTTCATGGATACTCATAAATCAATAACAGCCCATTTTAAAGCGCTTGAAACATTTCAGCTTAACACATGGTGGCTCGGACAGGGAATGATTCAACTGGATCCAGCAGGCAGTATTTATATTGAAGATACGCGTGTTACTGTCTCCGCAGTCCCCGAAGCGTCATGGCATTTTCTGGAGTGGACAGGAGACATTATGGCATCCTCTCAGGCCGATACACTTCTTATGAATTCCAACAAGGAGATTGGAGCCTTATTTTACTCCAATCAGAGCACAGTGAATGTTCTTTATCCTACTCATGACTCTTATACCCGAGGGGGATTTTTTTATGCAACGAGAAATTTTAATAACATGCCCTATCTTTTGGTACAGGAAGGAAGTTCAAACATTGATTGTTTCCGGTCCTATATTCAGTTCGATTTATCCTCTTTAGATGGGAGTGTTGAGGCTGCATGGATTAAGTTAACAGTTACGTCAGACGGCTTGACAGGTGATACGAGTGTTCCGGTCGCGATGTATCAACTGGAAGAAGATTCATGGGATGAGAGTTCTTTGAACTGGAAACTCACACCTGAGGAAGGACGACGGCTGGATCGGCGAGATGCTGTTCAAACGCTGGAAGCAGTATATGCCTGGGACATAACGTCGTTTATTAAGGAAGAAATAAAGAGTGATATGATAGCCAGCCTGTTAGTTAAAACAACAAATTCGGGTCACATGGTGAAATTTGGAAACCGCGAAGGATCAAATCCACCTGTCCTGACGGTGATTACTGGTATGGGTACAAAAGTTGAAAATCCGCGTGTCACGATGCCAAAAACTACCCAGTTGTATCAGAATTATCCCAACCCATTTAATCCGATCACTACAATTTCATATTTTATTGAAAAAGATGGGTTTGTTACTTTGAAAATTTATGATATTCTCGGTAGAGAGATTAAAACCTTAGTAGACGATTTCCAATATTCTGGGAAATATAAGTATAATTTTGAAGCCGATAACATGGCCAGTGGTCTATTTTTTTACAAATTACATGTTAGGAATGAATACATAAAAATTAGAAAAATGTTGTTAGTGCGCTAAATACTTTGCCGTATAATCTGGCATAGCAACTAAAAACAAACACGTCTTTTTGTAACGATTGTGTTTTGTATGCAAATCAAGTTCATTGCCGTTGTGTTTTATTTTAGTTGATGCCAAAAAAAATGAAGAAAAAGTAGTTTTATTCAGATAAGAAAATAAAGAAATGTGTTTTCAATTTACTATCCCGTAACATTTTCTTATAGTATTTTCATGAATAGGATAAAAATTATAAATCGACTAATCAGAAATTTTAAACATACTTCCCGGTTAATTAGTTTTCTAAATCGTTTTTCCGGTTTATAATATTATTATTTTACTCTTTAGTTTTACTTCCGGTTGAAAAATTGTTTTTTAAAATCAAAATATTCAGATTGCAAATAAACGTAAAGAGGATAAGATGAAAATAATAATATTAGGCGCAGGGTTAGTCGGCAAACCGATAGCTATTGATCTTGCAAATGATCATAAACTCCAAATAAGTGTAGCAGATATAAATGAAACTTCATTACATAAACTCAAAAGAGATTATCCAATTACAACCATCCAAATGGATTTATCAGAACCTGAGAAGGTAACATCATTAGTTCATAATTATGATTTTGTCATTAATGCTTTGCTTGGATTTATCGGATTTCAAACCTTAGAAGCAATCATTAAAGCCAAAAAAAATGTGGTTGATATAGCTTTTTTCCCGGAAGATCCATTTTTATTAGATGAGTTCGCTGAGAAGAATAATGTGGTTGCATTGGTTGATTGTGGGGTTTCACCAGGCATGAGCAGTGTTTCAATAGGATATGTCAACCAATTATTGGATGAAACGGATAATATCCTTACATTGGTAGGAGGTTTGTCGGAACTAAAAGAATGGCCGTATGAATACAAAGCAGTTTTTTCCCCAGTTGATGTGATAGAAGAATATACTCGTCCAGCCCGCTATGTGGAGAATGGGAAGCCTATAGGAAGGCCAGCTCTTTCAGATAGCGAATACATAAATTTTGAGGGTATTGGTATGCTGGAAGCATTTAATAGCGATGGGCTTAGAACACTAATAAATACTATTGACGCCCCAACCATGAAAGAGAAGACACTCAGATACCCAGGCCATATTGAAAAAATGGCTGGCTAATGGATTAAAACTAAAGGGAGTAATATACAACGAGATAGTAGAAACAATAGCTTAAATTACACTAACTATTTGCTATTGACTTTTGTAGGTTTAATAAACACCTATCTTTTTATTCAGTTGACCTAAGGGCGATTTCGTGAATTCCAAAGGGTTAAGTGCATTAGTTAAAGTTTTGATTAAATCGTGAGCTTCTTTGCATTTAAGCCCTTTGGCAACTGATGATGACCTTATACTATAAAATAGCAGCTTCACACATTGGCTGATGATGCTAGTACGGAACAGGCAAAGAAAGCCGTAGCAGTAAATTGGATTTACCAGGCAATTGATGAGTAATAGTATTGAATTTTGTGCCGGAGATTAACCTTTCTATTGTTAGCGTTTAATTAACTCCAAAATATTATTTTCACTAAAACAGGATTTAAAATGTGAAGTGTAGAGAATTTATAAAAAATACAGGAGACTATCTGCATTAGTTGCATTAATGCCGTCGCTTGGATTCATGTAATTTCTGGCAATAAAATTCCCAATTTTTATCAAAACTTTACACTAGAATTCCTGGCAAATTAAAAATCTATTGGGTATGTGCTGACAATATACCCTCTTCCCAACTAAGCGAGATAAACTATGGATGGACTATTTACTTCTGCTGATTATGTTTTAATGGTTCTTTATGCATTGCTGCTTGTAGGCATGGGTTTTTTCCTGCGCGGACGAGCTTCCGGCAGTGTTGAAGATTATTTTATTGGAGGCAGGAAAATGCCGTGGTGGCTGTTAGGCACCTCCGGCATGGCACAGTTCGTTGATATTACAGGAACTGCACTTATTATCTCATTTCTTTTTATGATGGGCCCCAAAGCTCTGCTCGTTGAATTAAGAGGAGGAATGTGTATTCACATGGCTATCATCTTACTATGGGCAGGAAAATGGCACAGACGCAGCGGTTGCATTACCGGTGCTGAGTGGATGATTTTCCGGTTCGGAAACGGTCCCGATGGTAAGGCGGCAAGAATCATCACCGCTATTTCCATGCAGATTTTTACAATCGGAATGGTGACTTATCTGTCCAAGGGTGTCGGCATATTCTTCTCTACATTTTTACCATTTAGCCCCGAGACTTGTTCTCTTGCTGTTATCCTGATAGCTTGTTCATATACTGCCGTATCAGGCTTTTTCGGCGTAGTTTTTACCGACCTTTTCCAGGCGTTTTTGATCCTTGTCGCTGTAGTTGTTATCACAGCATTGGCAATAGGTAAAAGCTGGTTTGGCGGGGGTCTCCCGGAGCTTGCTGCTCAGATTTCAGGCCTTGATAGCTGGATGAGCTCACTACCCAAATGGGAGGTCAACATGCCCGTCGGCTATGAGGATTATAACTGGCTTGGTATGATGGCCATTTTCTATCTGACCAAAACACTCATTAACGGTTTGGGCGGGGGCGGGGAACCCAAGTATTTTGGCGCCCGAAATGATCGCGAATGCGGCACGTTGACATTCTTCTGGACAAGCATGTTAACGTTCCGCTGGCCGATGATGATTGGTGTTGCGATTTTGGGCTTTCATTTCATCAACCAGATGATCCCCGACTTATCGGTTCTTAACGATGCCGCTTTAATGATAAAAACCGCCTTGCCAGGGATTCAACAGGCCGATTGGGGCAATGTGATTTCGAATATCATCAACAAACCCGACCAATATCCTGCATTGGTTGAACAACTTCAAACTACTCTTGGCCAATCCTGGACAGAGCAATTACGGATGCTCAGCTTCCACGGTACTGTCAATGCCGAACGAATTCTGCCTGCTGTAATACTTTATTCGATCCCGGTCGGATTAAAAGGCCTGCTCATTATTTCCCTGACAGCCGCCTGTATGTCCACGTTTGATTCCAATGTCAACTGGGCAGTCGGATTTATAACACATGATATTTATCATTCCTTTATTAAACCCAAAGCGAAAAATAAAGAATTGATTGCCGTCAGTTGGATCAGCACCTTTGCAATTGGGCTTATCGGCTACTACATGGCTTACAACGTCAAAAATATCAATGATATCTGGGGTTGGCTGATGATGGCTCTGGGGACCGGCTTTTTCGTTCCAAGCTTCATCAAGTTTTACTGGGGACGCTTCAACGGCTGGGGATTTACTTCAGGGATGGCAATGGGTGTTGGTGGTGCGATTGTACAGCGTGCTTTCTGGCCTGAATTGTCCGAATTCTATCAATTCCTCGTAATGGGCAGCTTAGGATTGTTCGGTTCGATCTGCGGCACTTTGATAACCAAGCCGATGGATCAGGAAATTTTGAAAAACTTTTACATAAAAACAAAACCGTTCGGATTCTGGGGAAGTCTCAAGAACACACTCGACACTAAAACAAGGTTAAAGGTCAGCCGTGAGCATTTTTATGATATCATTTCTTTACCATTCGTATTGATCTGGCATTATTTGCTGTTACTGCTTCCTGTGATCCTTGTAATCGGCAACTTCAAAGAGTTTACTGGTGGCGCTGTATTGTTTGTTATTGCATTAACCGGCATGTATTTTTTCTGGTACAAAAAACTACCAAAAGAAAACTTCTACGATGATGCATGATGGCTTTTCTGCCCATTGAAAATCGGTGTTTATGTATTATGTCGATGATCTGGTTATGATGATTGCTTCCGGTGCATATTTTGTGACTCATATTGGAAATGATAATCGGGTTTCAGCCAAAAAAATCCACTCATAAATTAAAATATATTTATCTGCATAAGAGGAATTATTCACAGATGGGAATACAAGATCAAAACATAAATAGTCTATCCCGCCGCGAATTCCTGAAGAAATCATCACTGGCAATTGGCGGCTTGGGATTATGTGCTACTTCATTCTTATTAACGACTAGCTGTAGCAAAATGCCTAATAAAAAAATGAATGTTCTGATTCTTTTTTCTGATCAGCATCATAAAAAAATTATGGGTTATGAAAATCACCCTGACGTTATCACCCCTAATTTTGATAAATTGGCCAGTGAATCATTAGTCTTTGACCGGGCATATTGCCCTGTTGGAGTCTGCGCTCCTTCCCGTTCATCGCTTATGACTGGACTATACCCAAGAACGCTGGGACTGTTGTCAAATGGGGGTCATACTTCTGTTATGGACGATGCTGTTTCAATGGCTACGATATTTAAAAATAATGGTTATAATACATTTGCTTTCGGTAAAAGACATCTAAAATATTCTATTGATGCTGGGTGGGATGTTCAACGGAGCCATCTGTGCAATGAAACACCCGGAAGTAGGTATACTGAATGGGTTGAAAAAAAAGGCTATGGAAGAGAATTTGCTATGGATTGGTCTGCCGAATTTGGCAAAGGATCGCCTTGTTCATCATTTATGGACGATGAATTTCCTACTGCCGATTTGGGTACTCGAATTTCAGCATTACCTGAAAATATGACCATGGAAGCTTTTACTACACTTTTGACTAAAAAAATGATAAAAGAACAGGCTAAAAGTGACAAACCATTTTTTTGCTGGGCAACTTTTTATCGTCCTCATCAGCCTTATACTCCTTTAAAAAAATATATGGAGTTGTATAATGTATCGGAGTGGGGGGAAGGTACAATAAATGGAAGTGCGATCAAAAAACCATATAATTTTTATGAACCTACAAAGAATTTACCTCCATTGTTACAAGATCAAAGAAACGGTGGGAATAAAGTCTGGAATATGGATAAAGCATTTGAAAATGAAGAACTTTGGCGCAATTATATTGGAGCTTATTACGCACTTGTATCGGAAATTGATCATTGTGTAGGTGAAATTTTGAATGCTCTTGAGAACGCTGGAATTGAAAATGAAACAATAGTAATATATGCTTCAGATCATGGGGATTTTGTCGGGAACCATGGTATGGTTGAGAAAGCAGCAGCCGGACACAATATTTATGAAGATATACTGAACATCCCATTAATTATAAAAATTCCCGACAAAACACCTCAGGGAAAAAGCACTGATGAATTAGTATCCTTAACTGATGTGTTGCCGACTTTAATTGATCTGCTTGATTTGGAAGTTCCAGAATCTAAATATAGAATTCAGGGTGAATCAATGGCTGAATTGATTCTAAATAACAAGTCGATGAACAGAAAATATGTCGTCTCTGAAAGCTGGTCGCAGGCAACTGTCATAACTAAAGACTATAAACTGGAAATGATGCTGGATCCAACTCCTGTCCACAAAAACTGGGATTACCGAAGTTTTGGGGATTTATTTTTTGACATGAACAATGACCCGTTAGAAATAAAGAACATGATAAATGAAGAAAAATACCAACCGGTAATAGATGATCTTAAATCGTACTATAAAGAATTTACAGAAAATATACCATCAACAGGTAAAAATAAGAGAATTAAAACGATGTTGAATGAAAAATAAAACAAAAGTATAAGTTTTAAAGGCTTGTATAAAAAAATGATCGAATGAATTTGATGTTTGATCCTATTCTCTAACACCGAATATTTTTATACTAATTCGATTCTGCTTTAGAAAATGATTAATAACTTAACTATAATTAATAACATGAAAAAAAATATCGTTTTAATACTGCTTTGCTGCACTTTTAACAGTTATTCACAGGAATTGAAAAATGAAGAGCCCATGTATCCTTCTTACTTATAAAGGACTTGTAATGTGCGGTTATCAGGGCTGGTTCAGGGCCCCAGGAGATGAGGCAGATAGAGGATGGAGACATTATGGTAGAAATGGGAAATTTGATCCGGAACATTTAACTATTGATATTTGGCCGGATGTATCTGAATACGAAAAGACTTACGAAACTGAATTTTTAAATGCTGATGGCTCAAAGGCCAGGGTATTTAGTTCTGTGGATAAAAGTACAACCGACCTGCATTTTAAGTGGATGAAGGAATACCGCATCGACGGTGTGTTTATGCAGCGTTTCTATAGTATAACAGGGGGTAGAAAGAAGAAAATATCAGGATAGGATCCTGACGAATGCATTTAAGGCATCGCAGAAGTATGACAGAGCTATTGCGGTTATGTGCGATTTATCGGGATTGCGGGCCGGTAGAGATGATTGTCAAAATGTCATTAATGACTGGAAACATTTAGTTGAGGATTTAAAAGTTAAGAACTTTGGGAAAAAACAAACTTATCTGCATCACAATGAAAAATCATTGGTCACGATATGGGGTGTTGGTTTCCCCGACCGTCCTTACGACATTAAAAAAATCGGTTTAGATCGGTTAATCGATTTTCTGAAAAATGATCCTGAATATGGCGGGTGTACGGTCATGTTAGGAGTTCCTACATATTTTCGTGAACTAAATAAAGATTGTTTGCCTGAACCATATTTACATGAATTGATCGAATCCGTTGATATTGTGTTACCATGGATGGTTCAAAGATTTACACCATTAATACATAAACCTTTGGACTATATCCGGGATCATGTCAAAGCAGACATCAAATGGACAAAGGAGCGTGGTGTTGATTATGTGCCTATAGTCTATCCTGGTTTTAGCTGGAGGAACCTGTCTCTAATGAATAAAGATTTAGCTCGTTATACCGCCTATGGAGCAATACCTCGTTTAGGAGGTAGATTTTATTGGGACCTGATGGCAATAATGGTTAGTGTCGGAGCAGAAATGATCTATGTTGCGATGTTTGATGAAATTGACGAAGGAACGGCTATTTTTAAAATTTCAAATACACCACCTAATAGCGACAAAGCACACTTTATAGATAACGATGGAATGCCTTCAGATCACTATTTATGGTTAACCGGGCAAGGAGCAAAAATGTTAAGAAAAGAGATCCCGGTAAGTTTTGAGATGCCTAAGCGACCGTAATAAATTATTTATCTTCACAAAGGAATTGTAAAATATGAATATGTGCTTTTATGGGTGTAATATAAAAATTTGATTTATTTATGTTATTAAGATAAATTTGCAGGATATTTTATCCAAAAAGAGTTCAATTATTGTATGACTAAAAAATCAGAGAACACAAATAGCATCAGTAATAATCATATCTATTTTAAATTGATCGCGATACTGCTACCCTTTTTCCTTCTTGTTTTTGTAGAGGTAGCATTACGACTTTTCTCATATGGTACAAATATGCATTTAGTTGTTGACCATAGCCATAAAAAGTATAAAGATTACTATAAGATAAATCCGTATGTGGGTGAAAAATATTTCAATCGTTTCGAGGCAACCTCAGGTACGAATGATATATTTCTGAAACGAAAACCCGAAAATAGCTTTCGACTTTTTGTCATGGGAAGTTCAACCCTCTATGGATTCCCCTATGATAGAAACCTGATGGCTTCGCGTATATTACACCAGCGACTTCAGGATGCTTATCCTCATAAAAATATCGAAGTAGTTAATACATCAATTACTGCCATAAACAGCATTACTCTGAAGGATTTCATTAAACAAATACTTAAATACAATCCAGATGCAATATTGATTTATGCCGGACATAACGAGTTTTACGGAGCTTTTGGAGTTGGATCGAATGAAACAATGAGTAAAAGTTTGTTTGTAAGAACTCTTCATTTCAGACTCATCAACTTACGGATTTATCAATTAATGAGATCAACCATTCATGGGATTTCGAAACAGCTGATAAAAAAATCAGATAGTGTAGATACAAAAGAAACGTTGATGAAAAGTATAGTTAAAGACAAAGACATTATATACAAAAGCGAAAAATACAATTCAGGAATTAAAAAATTTCAAAGTAACTTATCCTACATACTTGATGAAGCCAAAAACAAGGGTGTTCCAGTATTTTTAAGCGATCTGGTTAGTAACATTAAAGATTTGCACCCCTTTGGCGATACCCCGAGCAAGAATTTCAGCGCAGCAACAAAATATCGAGAAGCAAAAAGCAAGCTATCAAATGGAGATACGTTATTAGCGAAAGAATTATTCTATAAAGCAAAAGATCTGGATCCGGTACGTTTTCGGGCTTCGGAAGAAATAAACCAAATTATCTATAAATTGGCTGAACAAAGTGGAGCGTTATTGATCCCTGCGAAAGAATGGTTCTCTAATGCTTCAAAAGGAGGGCTCATTGGCAACAATCTGCTGACTGAACATGTACACCCAAATATCGATGGTCAGTTTGTTTTGGCTGATGCATTTTACACAAAGATTGTCGAATCTGGTTTAATAGATAAAGCTCCAAATCCGCTTACTACAAGATCCAAAGATTATTATCGACGTCACTGGGGATACACAACTTTAGACAGCCTTATTGGTGAATATAAAATACAGCAATTAAAATCATACTGGCCTTTTGCCTCGATCGATACAAAAATAACCTTTAGGGACACATTTAAAACATCCGGCCTGGTTGATTCCCTAGCATTTACAATCCTCACCACCCCAGACATCGTCATCGATTCCCTTCATAACTTTTTAGGTCATTTTTATGAAACGAACTACAGATTAGATTTAGCCTGCAAAGAATATGAAGCACTTGTCAGAATCAATCCATATCGATCTGCTTACTATAATCAGGCAGCAAAGTGCTTACTAAAATTAGACGACTTGTATCAAGCAGAAAAATATCTCAGGAAATCTGTCCAATATATCGAAACTCATTTTCCTTACTCTATGTTAGGCGAAATTGAATTCATTAAACATAATTATCATGGAGCTATTGAAGCATATAAATCGGCTTTGGAATTAGCTGATGAGGATAATATAGATGCTGAAACCAGAAAAATTATTCTCATGAAGCTATATAAACTCTATCAACTGAATAACGATTTAGAAAACAAGGAAGATATTCTCCATGAATTATCAAAACTAGGACAAGAAGTCGATTTTCCAGTTCAACCGCATGAATTTGAATATTCAAAGTATGTTCCCTACAATATTGAACAGACCTTCAACAAAGCCCTTTATCATTATAACACAAATGTTGATTCTTCATTATACTATTTGTCGCATTGTCTCAAAACCAACGACTGCCCGCTGGTAAATTTTTTTATTGGTAATATCCTGTATCAAAAACAGGACAAGAGAGTATTGTTTTTCTATAATAAAGCCTATGATGGATACAGTAAAGATCCCGGTTTTTTAGTCAGATTATATGTTGCTAATCTTGTGAATAAAAATAGGTCGCAAGCAAAAGCTATATTAGATGAATTAATTGAACTCGATCCGTTAAATGCAGAATTACCTAGACTTAAAGAAATATTGAATAATTAGAATATTATGATTTTACGATTCTATAACTATATAATAATTGCATTTCTCGTCTTCACCATATCCTGTTCGGAAAGAGAGCAAAAACCGTTTTCTTTTGTTCAAATATGTGATACTCAATTAGGCATGGGAGGGTACGAGCAAGATTTAAAAACATTCAAACAGGCCGTGAATAAAATAAATGAGCTAAAACCTGATTTAGTTGTATTATGTGGCGACCTTGTCAACGATACCACCGATAGTTCTTACTCTGATTTCTTGAAAATCAAGCAAGGATTAAACATGCCTTGTTATGTTGCTCCGGGAAATCATGATATAGGAAAAATACCAAATGACACCACACTCGGTTATTACCGGAAAACTATCGGAAAAGATTATTATGAATTCCACCATAAAGGATATTCATTTATCGTGACAAACACTCAATTATGGAAGGTCAATGTTGAGAATGAATCCGAAAAACATGATAATTGGTTTAAGGAAACACTCAAGAATCAAAACATTGAACAGTATCCGGTGTTTGTCATTGGACATTATCCTTTATATACCGAGCAACCTGATGAAGAAGAGCACTATTTCAATATTCCTCTTAGCAAAAGGCGAGAGATTCTAAAATTATTTCAGCAAAACAATGTTATCGCTTACCTCTCAGGTCATACGCATGAGCTAATGATTAACTATTTTGAGAACGTGCAACTGGTAAGCGGTGAAACAACCAGTAAAAATTTTGACAATCGACCGTTCGGATTCAGGTTTTGGGAAGTTACATCGGATACCATAAAAAATCATTTTGTTACTTTGCAGACATCAATTGATAATTAAAATTAAAGCAATTGACAGTGAAATTAAATAGGACGCGACGTGATTTTTTAAAACAGTCTGCACTTTTTTCGACAGGATTGATCTTGCCAGGTTCAATTCTATCTTGTGCAAGGCAAAAACAGAATAGGCCGAATATCGTGTCTATCATGTCTGATGACCACGCATACCAAGCGATAAGTGCGTATAGCAATAAATTAACAGAGACGCCCAACATCGATCGTATTGCAAGAGAGGGTATGAAGTTTACCAATGCCTGCGTTACCAACTCCATTTGTGCTCCTTCAAGAGCAGTGATTCTAACGGCAAAACACAGCCATTTAAATGGCAAAGTGGATAACAATTTACCGTTTGATGATACTCAGGTAACGTTTCCCCAAATCTTGCATAAAGCTGGATATAAAACTGCCATGTTTGGGAAACTTCATTTTGGCAATAATCCCAAAGGGTTTGATCAATTTAAGATATTACCCGGTCAGGGCAACTATTATAATCCGGAATTCATTACTAAACATGAGGGGAATATCAAAAAGGAAGGCTACGTAACGGATATCATCACTGATATATCGTTGGATTGGCTCAAAAATGAACGAGATGAAAATAAACCGTTTATGTTGATGTATCTTCACAAAGCCCCTCACAGAGAGTGGCTTCCAGCCAAGAGACACTATAAAGAATTCACCAAAAAAACTTTTGAAGAACCCAAAACTTTATTTGATACCTATGAAGGAAGAGGTTCGGCTGCGAAACAGGCTGAAATGAATATCCTGGAACATCAAAACTGGGCCGGGGATTCCAAAGTTTATCCTGAAGTCATGGATGAATTGGGAATAGAAGAAACCGCCGACTGGGATAAACAAGCATTTAAAGAGACAGTCGGGCGCATGACCAAACAGCAGCGAACTGATTGGGATAAAGTTTACAAGCCGATTATTGATGATTTTAAGAAAAAATATCCAACCATGTCCCAAAAAGATTTTCTGCGCTGGCGGTACCAACGTTACATGCAGGATTATTTAGGATGTATCGCTTCCGTTGATGAAGGGGTTGGAAAAGTGCTGGACTATCTTGAAGAAAATGGACTTGCTGATAATACAATAGTTATCTACACATCGGATCAGGGATTTTATCGCGGTGAACACGGCTGGTTTGATAAGCGGTTCATTTATGAAGAATCATTTAAGATACCGTTATTGATTAGATGGCCAAAAATGATCAAGCTGTGTACTATCAACAAACAAATGGTACAGAATCTCGATTTTGCCCAAACCATTCTCGACGCTGCGGGAATCGAAGCACCTTCAGATATGCAGGGTGAAAGTCTACTGCCGCTCTTCAAAGGTCAAACAGAAAATTTCAGAGATGCTGTTTATTATCATTATTATGAATATCCAGCAATACACATGGTGAAACGACATTATGGTATCATCACAGAGGAATACAAACTTGCCCACTTTTATTATGATGTAGATGAATGGGAAATGTACGATCGGAAAAAAGATCTCAACGAAATGAAAAATGTATACGACGATCCTGCGTATGCAGAGGTTGTCAAAAATTTGAAAGAGCGACTTGTAAAACTGCGTGAGAAATATAAAGATGGTGAGGAGTTAGATAGAATGTACCTTGAAAAGCATTTGGCCTGGCAAAAAAGCAGGAAAAAATAGAAAGTGAATCGATACCATTTTTGTTAATTGTCTGAATTTATATACCCAACTAAATAATCCAGCATGTTGCAATCAATTTGGAACTGCATAAGGGAGTGAAATAACATGAAAAAAAATAGCAGCATCCAAAAGAATAATTCTTGTTCCAGAAGAAAATTTCTATCTTCATTAGGCGCTGCAGCCGGGATTGCAATGCTGCCTTTTGGTAATAGCGGCGGCCTTCTTGCCAATTCAATAAATGATAATTTGCGGTATGAGGCAAAAGTTGCAGTAACAGAAGCAGATAATTACGGCCGTGAATTGATCAGAAATAAAGTGCAGCACCTCTTCGAATCACTGGGAGGTCTAAACGATGTCGTACATACCAGTGACAAGGTCGCTGTTAAAATGAATTTGACCGGCGGAAGCAATACACAAAATAATTCCAGGTTAAACGGTGCTGATGTTCGAGACATGGTGTGGACTCATCCCGAGGTTCTGAGAGCAGTTTGTGAACTCCTGATTGACTATGGTATTGCAGCAAATAATATATTTATTGTGGAAGCCCTCTGGGATCAGGCCTCTTTTGATAATTTCGGGTATAAAGAAATAATGAATGATTTGGGAATGCAATTCATTGACTTGAATAAACCGAATCCATATTCCAATTTTATCAATATTCCTACCGGAGAAGACAGGTTTTATTATGATTCATTTGTAATGAATCGGATACTTAATGAAGTAGACTGCTTTATATCGATCCCCAAGATGAAACATCATTATAGTGCCGGAGCTACTCATTCCATAAAAAATCAAATAGGTGCTGTTCCCCTTTCAAAATATAATATGAATGGACAATTTGGGCACCGGGCTTCATTACATAATGAAGGTGGAGATTCGAGCGCACATCTCCCCCATTCTATAGCAGATCTATATCTTGCCCGCCCAATAAATTTGGCAATTAACGATAGTGTTAAAAATTGCATTAATGCCGAAGGGCCATGGGTAAATGGTTATGAAAATGCAGAATATGGCCTTTTGTTGGCAAGTAAAGACGCTATCGCTCTGGATGCGATATCAACATATCAAATGGGAGTTGATCCTGAAGGAAGTACCCTTGAACTGCCCAATGGCAATTTCTGCCTGAATTATCTGCAGATGTTATCAAACCTGAGTTATGGTACAAATAAAATGTCGGAAATCGAATTAGTTGGAGATGGAGCTAGCGTTATTGTAAGTATTAAACCGGATCGGAAAAAGATAATTGCAAAAGGTTTTTCGCTTTCTCAAAACTATCCGAATCCATTTAATCCATCAACAACTTTTCTCTATAACATACCGGTGTCTGAACATGTAATCATAAAAATTATAGATATTAAAGGAGAAGAAGTGGAAACACTGATTAATAGTATTCAAAGTACCGGTAGTTATGAAATTACCTGGAGAGCTGATAGCCATGCCAGTGGCATTTACTTTTGCACGATGAAAGCCGGAAAATTTCACGATGCTGTTAAGATTACTCTAACCAAATAGTTTTTTTGAAAAATAGAAATTGAAATAAATCGATAGGGGTAAGTATGAAAAAGAATCTTATGAAAATCCAATGTCTTTTTTGGGGCGTTATTATTCTGCAGTTTTTATCAATAAATACTCTATTCGCTCAAAAACATAGTTCAACTTCAGCACACAAATCATACACCGGACTGTCTATGACTGGCTATCAGGGCTGGTTTGGAGCGCCGGGTGATGGCGGTACAAACAGTTGGCGCCATTATAACGGTTCAAACGGATTTAAACCAGGATCGGCATCAATCGAATATTGGCCTGATATGCGGGAGGCAGATGAGGATGAAAAATATCTCACAAGCTTTGTAAAAACGGATGGTTCCCCTTGCTATGTCTTCAGCTCGGTTCATCCCAAGACAGTCAACAGACATTTCCAATGGATGAAAGAGTACGGCATTGATGGCGCCTTTATGCAGCGCTTTCGCAGTGATTTTGGAATACGGTCAACGATGAATAAAATTCTCGGGAACGCACTCAACGCTGCCCGCGAATATAATCGTGCTATCGCTTTGATGTACGACCTGTCCGGGACCAGCGTAAAAGTGGGTGGCGTGCCGAATGATGCTAAAAGAACGGAAGAAGTCAAGAAAATTATTAATGACTGGAAAGAATTGATTGATGACCTGGGGCTTACAACAGGCGGAGATGACCAACCCTACCTGTATCACAACGGGAAGCCATTAATTGGATTATGGGGCCTGGGTTTTAATTCCCGCCATGGGTCAAATGGCTATGACGTTCAGTATTTTGTAGATATGGTTGATTCTCTTCAAAACAATCCTGAGTACGGCGGTTGTGCAATCATGATCGGCGTTCCTACCCATTGGAGAACCGGTGGTAATGATTGTATCAGTGGCGCTGAGCATATTAAAATGTTGAACCTCATCAAAACAGTCGATATTATTCAACCCTGGCATACCAGCCGCTATAGCAGAAATCAAATGTCGACGGAGTTCAAAAATATAGTAGAAAATGATATAGCGTGGTGTAATGCTAATGGAATTGATTATACCCCCACTGTATCGCCGGGCATCCGGGAAAAAATCCTGCATGGAAATAATTATGAAAAACCCCGCGAAGGTGGATATTATTTCTGGGATATGACAAAAGCAGCTCTCGAAGCAGGAAGTGAAATGTTATATCTCGGCATGTTTGATGAAGTGGATGAAGGCACTCAATACCATAAAATTGATAATAATCCACCCTTTTACAGCAATACAGTCAGCTTTGCAACATACGGTGACGATCCGGAAGATCACTATCTCTGGCTCGCCGGGGAAGCCATGCGCGCCCTTCGTGGTGAATTTACAATGGGCTCGAAATTCCGGGAACGGGCAAACGCCACAGATTGGCAATCGGGAATTGAGTTTGTTGACAAAGGCGATACTCTCGAAATGTACATTTCAACCGATGCAACGGGAAGAAAAGTTTACTATGCCGAACCTTACAAAGTGCCGGATGGCGCGCCTACTCGTGAAACCTTGAGAGATGCATCATTATTCAAAAATGAGTTGACCGGCAGCGCTGTTCAACTTGGCGCCGAAAGCAGAGGATTATATATCCGGTTTGTTGAGGTGGATGAAAACACAGACAAAGTGCTGGCGTACCAGGCGGTTGCTCCGTTTCTCGCCTATGGAGACGTTCCTTACAATACAGGATTTGAAAACGGAATACTGGATCCCCGTTTTTGGTCCGTTGAAACAGAAAACGAAAATGGCCGGGTGCAGGTCACAAAAGAGAATTCTCCATATAATGGTAGTTATCATTTGACTATGGATGTTTCAGAAGGTGGGAATTATTCAACCAACGCAGCTTTGCTTCATCTTGATCTATCAAAAGTGATAACCCGACTCGACCTGAATTTTTATTGGAAAAATTTTGGCACAACGATCGATGCTGAAGACGGTGTCTATTTTTCTGATGATAAAGGCACTACTTTTAAAAAAGTATATGATTTCACAGGTGGAAGTAACGAATACCAGCTTGTATCCCTCAACATCAACGAGCTCATCGCAGCAAATGGATTAAATTTTTCCGAAACGTTCATCATAAAATTTCAGCACAGGGGCAATGCTTCGATGCCTGATGGCGGATTTGCTTTTGATAATTTAAATATCTCCTATAGTACGGAAAAATCCGGATTCGCCCAGTTTATTGCTTATGATACAGAAACGCAAGGTAACTGGACCGCCAGCTATGGATTTGATGGACAAGTCATTGTGGGAAAAGAAGCGAATCTCCCGGACTATGCCATAATCAACTGGGATGCAGACAGCAAAACCCTGGTTTGGCAGGACAGCAGTTCGGATGTAAGGGGTTTGATTTTTGACAATACCCAATCTTCTGACAACAGAATTTTGGCCGCCCGCTATGCCGAAGAACAGGATCACCCGTGGATATTTACATTGGATGTTGGCGATTCCAATCATGAAGTCTCCATGTATTTCCTCGATGGTGATTCGCAATACAGACAGTTCATCATAAACGTCATTGACGCTTCAAACGGTGATGTTTATGACGCTCAGACAGTCCAGAATATTCAAAATGGGAAATGGATAACATGGAGACTGCGAGGACAAATCACGTTCGTGATGAAATTGCTCCAGGGCCCTAATGCGGTAGTTTCCGGTATATTCTTTAATCCTTCGTCCCTTTCAGAAATTGCAGTGGAAAACTACTTAACATTTGATGGTGTGAATGATTTTGTTGATTGTGGCAGAAATGAATCGTTGCAAATTTCCGGAGTGGAAATGACTCTGGAAGCCTGGTTTAAATTAAATAGCGCCAAACAAAACACCTGGCAAAGTACAATTCTAGCGATGGATCATGGCGAATCAAGCAATGATGTCGGCTATTTTTTGCGGGCAAATGGAAATGGACAGATAAATTGGGGATTTGGCGATGGTACATGGCATGAAGTGGAAAGTGAAGATGGCATTCAGCTTTTCGAACTTGACACTTGGAATCATGTTGCCGGCGTTTACGATGGCAGCACTCAGAAAATTTATCTGAATGGCAACTTGGTGGCAAGCAAAGATTCTGTTTACACCGAGATTCTTCCAACAGTTTCAGAACACTTGTTAATCGGAGCTTCCCCATATTTTTCTAACCGTGTGATAGATGCCAGCCTGGCAGAAGTGCGTATTTGGAATATTGCAAGATCAAATAGCCAAATCAAAGAATTTGCTACGCAAAGAATTACAGGTAATGAAACGGGATTAGCCGGCTATTGGCCAATTGATGAAGGTGAAGGACAAATAATTACCGATATCAGTCCCAACAATAATGATGGAATTTTAGGAGGAACCACAGAAGAAAGCACCTCTGACCCGGTATGGGAACAAGGCGAACCACCAGTAAAAATGATTGATATCCTGGAAAATTATAATGGAAGTTTTGAAGATGGTTTTACTTTCTGGCGTTTTTTCGAAGTACCAAACTCTCTTGGAAGTACGGCAGAAATTATTAATGGTGATGTTGTGCATGGCGCAAATGCAGTTAAGGTTACATATGTGGAGCCTGATAACAGTCTGGCAGACCGGGCATTGGACAACTGGGATTCAAATATGGCATTAGAACCGGGTGCTGAATATTTTGCTGAGTTTTGGACAAAAGCTGACTCCCTCGGTGCAGGTAAACTAAATGTAACTTACGGATTTTTTGACGCAGGCAGGCGAGTTATATCGGAGGCCGGTGTTTGGTTTGAAATATCCGAAGAATATCAAAAATATGAATTCAGTTTCATGGCACCGGAAGGCACTGCAAAAGGCTGGCTGGCGTTCAGATGGAAGGATCAGAGCAATGGTGAATTTCTGCCAGGTGTAATTTATTTTGATCATGTTCAATTGTGGACAGAAGATAAAACAGCCGGTATCGTGGATATTTCTGGTACGATTCCTGACAAATTTGAGCTTAGACAAAATTATCCCAATCCATTTAATCCATCAACAACGATTGGATATAGTCTTCCTGAAATTTCAGAAGTCCAACTTAGCGTCTATAATATGCTTGGACAAAGAGTTGCCGAATTGGTAAATCAAGAAATGAAAGCCGGAACTTATCAAGTAATATGGAATGCCCAAAATTTATCAAGTGGTATTTATATAGTTACGCTCAAAACAAATTCAACATTTTTAAAGAAGAAAATAACGCTATTAAAATAATAATGAAACTTGCAAAAGATTACGGACGCTATGGTTATTGACGTATAACTGTATTACTAAACAACAGGGGTTGGTCAGTAAAACATAATATTTAAAGAAAAGTGCTAATCTTTAAATCAACTAATTTATTTACTATAGACTTCTGCAAAATAGCCTTTACAGAAAAAATGGTTAACTTTTGTACAGTATAATTAGATTACCTAAAAGTTCTTTGAAGATTAATTTGGGAAAGATGACAGCAAATATAGGATTTTGCTTTCAAAAAGGAATACAATAGCCATTTTAGACATAGTAATCCCTATGCAGTTATGTTTTTTCCTGTTTAGTAGTTAAGTTAAGCAGCAGCCTTTATGGGGATGGGTTCGAGAGCAAAGGTGCGATAGCATCTGATCTTATCAGGTTGTTTCATTAACACCGCCGCGGCATAAGCGATCAGCGACAGGCTGAGATGAGCGATGGTCATTTGATTTTTAATTGATCGCATGTCGTAATGGGTGGTTTGTTCTACTTCCCGATCACCTAATCGGGAAAAATATCGCTCCACTTCGGTTCTCAGTTTATAGGTCTGTTTGTAAGTGATGCTATCTCTGGGGACTCTGGCTCGGGCATCATCAGTGATGTCAACATATTTGGTGCAGCCATATTGCTTACCTTCAGTGAATTTGGAATGATTGATGGGACAGCCAGTGGGATATTGCTCGGCGAGCTTGTTATTGAGTTTTAAGGGACAGCGGTATTTTATCCGAGTTCGTTTCGGTTCGGTAATGATGCCATTGGATTTCATTTCCATGCCCGCTTCACAGATGGGAGAGCCATTGAGGCTGAACTGTTTATCATCCTGGGTATTGCGAGGATTAATGGGGATAAAGGCCTGGCATTTCAGTTGCTCAACGATGAAATCATATAAGTCTTTTTCATCGTAGCCAGCATCAGCGATAAAGATGGAATTTTTCTTAACGCCATAGACTCGTTTCAGTTTTTTGATGAGCTTTTTGGCAACTTTGGCATCGGTTAGATTGTTGGGCAGGGTGAGTTCGATCAGGGGAATACCTTGTTTGGTAACAATGACATGGGTACGATAGCCCCAATAAAAGAGTTGATTCTTTTTGGTGCCATTGATGTTCTGGTAGGAATAATAGCTGAGGGTTGCAGCGGGATTTCGTTTGGGTTTGTTATATTTATTGGTGGTGTTTCGATTGGGGTTTTTGAGGTTATTATCTTTGGTGGCTGCCAGAACAGGTTTAGAATCCATGATAAAAGTATCGAGGGATATAATGTCGTCTTCGATTAACTTTTTATTGATACGATAATAAATCTGTTGCAGCAGGGAATTGTTAGTGGTTTTGAGGAAGCGATAAAACTGGCTTTCATCAGGAAGGTCTTTCCGCATATCAAAGCCGCATAATTCGGCAATGACAGGATGATTTTCAAGGTACTCAATCAGTCGGGGAACAGTTTTGATTTCTTCAAGATGTTTGACAATGAATGCCCGAAGCATGGCGCGACGAGAATGACCGGTACAGCCGACGCCCTTGTTTCGATCGGGGATGTCTGATAGATCAAGCCCCTGGAACAATAAATAGTACTTGCGGTAGAGCGGAGAGCTTTCGATGAACTCTTGCAGGTTGTAAAAAATTGATGTTTGAAAATTGAACATGATATTTACCCTATTATAAAATACAACTCCAAAATAATTAACATATTAAATATAAGGAATATTTGGAGGAAATGCAAGAAAAATCTGATGTTTTAATTAATTAATTTTCAATAAGTTTTGATTTTTTACAGAAGTCTG
>JABAOC010018237.1_pt2 | contig 37057 bp, 43 predicted proteins | sample 7062161 | NCBI WGS metagenome assembly JABAOC01 (sample SAMN14538625, study PRJNA623070) | marine sediment metagenome | biome: marine biome [ENVO:00000428]; feature: marine pelagic biome [ENVO:01000023]; material: deep marine sediment [ENVO:00002113] | place: India: Gulf of Khambhat ... | reverse complement strand
AGGTTCGGCGTCAACAGAAACATAGTAATTTAAAGCCCCGTTATCATCCCACTGCATTGTGAGTGTGACGGAGGAATTAAGCTTCAAACGTTGCGGGTTAGAATAGGTTGTGCTAACCACTTTGTCAGCGAGATTGAAGAATTCATATACTTTCCAAATCTCAATCTGAATGTAAGGGCCTCCGCTGCTGTTCAAAAACAACATGAAACTGTAGGCCCAATCAATCGAAAGCCTGCTACCCCACAAATAGTCTGGCCCTGATATTGCCATTCCAATACCCAGATAATTGTCTTCTTGAATAGTTGCTGGGAAAACTTCTCTTGTACCTTTGAAGGATACTGTTAGCTTGACCGCGCTTGCTCGGTAAGCTTCCAACCTGCCTTCTGTATAATGCGTAGCTGCATATCCTCCTATCAAAGGACTGGGCTGTTTGCCCGAAAAACAAGGACTAAATCGTGTGGGAGCGTCCGGTTCAAACCTCAAGTAAGCATCTTTCAGAAGCTCTCTTTCTGCGAAATCTGCTGGAACCATTAGCCACAGAATTAAAAGGATGCCAAGTATGAACCTCTTTGAGGATATCACTTCAACCGTTTTTTCTTTCACCTTCTTAAGCCAATCATTTGGCGGCTTTAGACCACCCCTTCTTATAGCCCATACCGCCCAGAGGGGTGAGAAAACTGTAAGGATCATACCTGCCGCCAGTCCAAAGCCAACAATCACGTAGCCCAGTGGATAAACGACTTTGCTGGGCTTAGGACCCCCGGCAAAGCTCAGACTCATGAGGATTGACCAGAATAGAAGGAAGACACCTACTCTTACAAGCCACCTTTCAGTAGAATGTCCCAGTTTGTTTTCTTTGCATTTCGCTAGTCCTATCACATTCAAAGCAGTGCCTGTTGCCAGCGGTAACAGTATGGCTAATGCTTGAGGCCAATTGGGGATAAACCTCCAGAGAACACCGAAGTAGCCATGGAACACCATCAAAAAAACAACTATCAGAACAGCGTTGAAAATAAGAATGGAGCTAATCGCTCTTAGATGATTGTACACATGTCATCATGTATGGGTTTTTCTGTCAATGCTCTTAAGCTTTGATCCGCATCAGAAGATAAGGTTGTTTTCCTTATGTTTAGGTATAAGGGAATCTTTAAGTAGACAACGAGTCGCATATATGCGAGAAGACATGCTTAAAACTTAGGAGATAGAAAAACGGTTTGTCTCGCAAGGCGAAAAAAACTGTCTCATCATTCTCGTATTATCTAGGGAAGGCTTACTGGAAACTGGTGACGCATAAGCCTTCAACTATCTTTCTAACAACGTTAGCTATAGCTGCCTCGGTTTTTCTGCTTGGAGGGGGAATCTATGACATTTTGGAACAGCCCATAATAGCGTTCGTAAGTGGCGGAAGGATAATACCTTACTATCCCCAAGCCCTGAATGAACAGCTCTTAGGTGAAAGCATCGCTTCAATGATCTTATACTCTCTGGGTATCATAGGATTGCTGTTGCTGTATCAGAGCACCAAGTACGCTTATAGCCCACGTGAAGCATTCACAATGCTTTTGATCGGCTTGCTTCTCCTGGTTGTTGGATGGGTGCTAGTCGAGTTCTATCTCTTCCCCAGCACCATTAAGCCACTTCAGCAATGAAAGGAGAAACTACCAAGGCCTCCCTTTGATGCGAGCTACATATGCTAGAACGTTTGTTAGAACGTGAATAGGTATAGTCATAACCAGAATGACCAAGGTCATAGGAATAGTTGGTGGGGCAACTGGAAGAGAAAAAAGCAACGCACATGAGACAAAATCAATTTGATCAACTATAGGGAGAAAGGCGCCTGGGGCAATTTTTAGCCGCCTTTTGAGAAAAGCACCGCCCAGATCTCCTACTAGGGCACCTAAAGAAAGAGCAACAGCCAATAACCTATTGTAGTTGCCAAGAACAATACTCTCTCCAATACCTACCATTGTTCCAATGATTAGTCCTGCAAAGAACCCTCTAAAAGTCTTGTGAGAACCAAAGATCGGTTCACCGTCTCTGAAATTTTTGCCCAAATCTAAAGGTGTTCCTCCACCGAAAACCACTGGAACGGCGTTGGCGCTGTAGGCTGGGAATATGAATATGAGAGATTCAGCAATTAATTCCAAGGACAGCCTCAATTACCTCCTGTAATCACGCAAGCCTTCTCCTTCGATCTTCAAGGATATTATTCTGGAGGGTTTTCTTGCTGTACGACTTTCCACAGTTGCTTTGATTATTCTGGCCTTTGCTGTTGGCTTTAGGCTTATGGTCATGTCTGCCCAAAACTTCAAAACCCTTGTAGCAACAGGTTGCACTACATGTTCCTCAGAAACCATGCTTCGCACCTGGCTGGCAACCAGACTCACTACTTTCTGAGTTTTAGTGATTTGAGCTAAACAAGCCATCTGCCTGTTTAACTCACGGTTCAAGGCAAACGTTCTCATAACATCATTTCCCAATCTTTCACTATAAAGACCAGTAATAGTATCTACAACAATAAGTCTGACCTTCCCGCCTACATATTCGCTTAGCCTGTCGAGGACAACAGCTTGTTGCTCAAAGTCTTCGGGTTTTATCAAGACAATTTGAGACCCAACGTTCTCGAAGTCTTCAGCAGCGATTTGCACCATTCGCCTAGGAAAAAATGTGCCGTCGCAGTCGACAAAGATCGTTTTGTAGCCCATTCTTGCACAATTGACGGCACATTGGATAGCCAAAGTCGTCTTTCCAGTTTCAGCTTCTCCATAAACAAGCACCACGTTCGCTTCTGGCAATCCACCTCTCAATTGCTCATCCAATGAGCCGCAACCAGTAGGAATTATTCTCTGCAAGGGACAACCACGTGCCAAACGAATTAATATTGCCAAAAATTAATAACTTTGTTTATGTTGACTATGAAAACACGAAAGGACAAACCATGAAGCCAAAAATCGCGGTAATAACGATCTCTGGGAGAGCTTATTATCTACTAGTCAACGAGCTTAAAAGGAAGAAGGCGTCTTTTCTCAGCCTAACACCCAACGACAATATACCCATAGATGTGAAAGTTGTGATAACGACGGAGAAGGAACGCTCAAGAATAACACATGAAAACGTTCTGACATATGAGGAGGACAAGAACCCTGCAGAAGTTGTAGATGAAGCAATCAGAGTTGTTAGGGGAAAAAGAATCTATGATCGACTTGTAGTGGGGGTCGACCCTGGTCAGAATTTAGGCGTCGCAGTTCTTGGAGACGGTGAAGTTCTCCAAACTAAAAGCTGTTCAAATCTAAGGGAAACATTGGATGCCATAAAGGAGGTTCTCAGCCGAACACCAGCAAATTGCGCGATTGTTAGAATTGGAAGCGGCGTACCTTCTTTTGTGGAGGAGCTGTCGAACCGCTTGAATGAAGTTCTTCCAGAAAATGTCACGATTGAAAGCGTAAGAGAAGAAGGGACAAGCCAGTCTTTTGGCCAAACCTCGCATAGAAGGGGAAAGAGAGATGTCAACTCAGCTATAAAAATCGGCCAAAGACAAGGTAAAGCCCTGCCGAGAAGACGAATCGATAAAAGAGACCCAAGCGGATAAAGCCCTACCTGTCGACGGCCTGCTTTGATGCGTCTTGTTTCAGATAAGGCAGAAGTCCTCGGCGCATCCTTTGACATCGGAGAAAGGGGTGTGATTGGAATTGGAAACCGTACTCCCTTTTACGTGAAGAAAGACGCTTTCCTTGACATAGGGCATAGTTTGGGTTAGGTTGTTGAAGCTGATGAAGACACAATTCCGGTTTCCTATCACGTATGCGTGCCATAGATTACCGAAGGAGAGTTATGATACTCTTCACTCCAATTCTCAGGAGTGACGACTACAAGAGTTGGCAACACGACATTCGATGATGATGCAGAAAGATTAGCGTAACAAGCATTTTAGAAGACTAATCTTCAACTCTTCTAGATGGGCACAATTGATTGAGTGGACACTGTATGCATAAGGGTTTTCTTGCTTTGCAATATCTTCTTCCATGCAAGATTAACAAGACGTGAACAGCATAATAGTCTTGAGAGTTGAAGAGCAGTTGAAGCTCTTTCCTCACGCCTTCATAATCGGCTTTCACGTCTGCTAATCCCGTTCTCTTTGAAACTCTGTTCACATGTGTGTCAATTGGTAACGTTGGCTTTCTCGCGCTGAAAAGAAGCAACACATCAGCAGTCTTCGGGCCTACTCCTGGCAACTCCAACAGTTTTTCGCGAGCCTGTTCAAGAGGTGTTTCAAAGATGAACTGTAAGGAGCCGGCAAAATCGTTTAATATAATACTGGAAAGCCTCTTGATAATCCTCGCTTTATTATGATATAACCCAGCCACCTTGAGAGCTTCTTCAATTTCTGTCAGATCTGCATTCGAAAGAACTTCGGGCTCGATTCGAAACTTTTTCGAAAGGTTTTCGAAGGCTCTGGCAGTATTTCTTCCATTTGTGTTCTGGGAGATCACTGTGAAAACAAGTGTTTCGAAGGGGTTTCTCCCTCTATCTCTCCAGTTTGGCAGCCTAAACTCCTTTCGAAGCAACTTAAAGATTTCATTTGCTCTATTCTTCGTCATTTTGTGGGTCAGCATCTGAGGAGAACACATAGAGAGACAGTATTTATAGAAGTTGCTTCAAACCTCAAATGCTGTAGCTAGGAGAACTTATAAAGAGTTTCACGTAATTTACCCTTCATGCCAAACTCAGTTCATTGCGCCCACATACTTGTGAAGACGGAGAAAGAGGCAAAGACAGTTTTGGAGCGTTTGAAGAACGGGGAGAAATTCGCGAATATCGCGAAGGAGGTTTCACTATGTCCTTCAGGAAAACGCGGAGGAGATCTTGGAGCCTTCGGTAGAGGAAAAATGGTGAGAGAATTCGAGAAAGCCGCCTTTGCCCTTCAGAGGGGGCAGATCTCCCCCATCGTAAGAACGAAGTATGGATACCACGTAATTAAAAGGTTTGAATAGCCTAGAAATCTGTGCCCCACAACCGTCACAAAACACTAAATACTGGCTGGCTAGAGCTATTATTGCAAGGTGGACTTGAGTGTCCCGTGCAACAATAGTAAAAGATGAAATCTTAGAGAAGAACTTCCGGTTCTTGGCTATTTACATGGAGACTCGAAATTCAGTTTTGGTCCTGCTTAGCGAAGGCGAAGACCGGTTAGGCACCTTAGCGGCTTCTGTGCCTCCCACCACCGAACTTCGGATTCATCCATTTTTTTCCTCGGTGCTTCTAGGTAACAGAAACACCACAACGGCACGCATGCTAGCAGAGCGTCTTGCCGCCGAAACTGGGAAAATAGGTCTAGTTTCCATTCACCTCAGAACTGTAAGCGAAACCGAAGCAACTCCTGTGCTTATGAAGCTTTTCAAAAAAATCACCGCAGGAAAAGAAGGAGGAAGGCGAGAAGGAGAGAGCGTTAGCGTATGAGTCTGCGAAGTTTTCTGAAAGAAGCAGAAGAAAGACAGGGTTTGGTGCATGTAGGAGAGAGAGTGTCTCCACGATTTGAAATCTCCTATGTCATTAAAGCCTTCGACCAAGGGGGTCCAGTGCTTTTTTTCGACAATGTTGAAAAGCACGAGACCAAAGTCGTGGCCAATGTTTGTGGAACACGAGGGAGACTCAGCAAGGCCTTAGATGTTGAAAAAGAACACATATATAACTGCCTGATTAAGGCCTGGAGAACACCAACCAAGCCTGAAGTAGTCGATGAAGGGCCAGTTAAAGAGGTCATCGAAGAACCGTTTTTATCCAAGATTCCGATTTTGACCCACTTTGAGAAGGATGCTGGCCCCTACATAACATCAGCTATAGTCTCGGCGCGCAGCCCCGATGGAAACGTTGAGAACGTTTCAATTCACAGACTTCAAGTACTTGACGATAAGCATTTAGCCATCAGAATCGTGCCGAGACAGCTTTACAAGCTATGGTGCATGGCAAAGGAGGTAAAGCAAGGCTTGGAAGTAGCTGTCTCTATAGGCTTGCATCCAGCCATTTCGATAGCGTCCACTTCCACGGTGCCTTTCGGCGTCAGTGAATATGAAATCGCCAACACATTGCTTGAAGGTAATCTGAAGCTGGTGAAATGTGAGCATGTAGATGTTCATGCACCTGCAGAAGCGGAATATGTTCTGGAAGGAGTGATATCAACTGAGAAAGATGTTGTGGAAGGACCACTTGTTGACATAACGGGCACTCATGATGCTCAGAGAAGACAACCGGTGGTCGAACTAGTTGGTATCATGCGGCGCAAAGACCCTATTTATCAGGCGCTTCTTCCCTCCGGAAGCGAGCACAAGCTTTTGATGGGGTTGCCGCGAGAAGTTAAGATCTGGGAAGCCGTTGCAAATACAGTGCCAAAGGTTAAAGCGGTTAACCTTAGCTACGGCGGGTGTGGTTGGCTTCATGCAATAGTCTCGATAGAGAAACTGAAAGATGGGGACGGCAAAAACGCTTTGATGGCTACTTTTGGGGCTCATCCAAGCCTAAAACATGCGGTAGTAGTTGACGCGGACATCGATATTTATAATCCTGTTGAAGTGGAGTGGGCGGTTGCCACACGTTTTCAGGCTGATAAAGACTTAATCATCATTCCAAACGCTCGAGGCTCCTCATTAGACCCGTCTGCAGACCAAGAATCCGGAAAAACCACTAAGATGGGCATAGATGCAACTCGTCCATTTGACAGGGAACGTGGAAAGTTTGAGTTGGCGAAGATACCAATTAAGAAACACGTTAAGAAAGCAATAGATGGATTACGCAGCATGTCTTAGGTTCTTTTTATAAGCTGCTCATTTCCCTTACTCTTTTCGCAACAGCCTTGCCCAAAGCAACAGCTTTTTCCACATCCTCAGGTTTCGGTGGCCCACGAATCTGTAGCGTATCGACAATCTCGAAGCCACTCTTTTCAAGACGGGTCTTAATCCTCCTCCCTGCTCCGCCACCCCAACCGAAAGAGCCAAAGACAGCGGCAACCTTTCCTCTGACGCCGAAAGAGCCGATAAGCTCTACAGCGTATGCTGCCAAGGGGTGTGCTCCGCCTAGAAGTGTCGGCGTTCCGATAATGACAGCGCTTGCGTCTACCAGATCCCTGAGCACGTGGGAGATGTCAGCCACGGTTAGATCATAAGGAACTGCTTCTACACCCTCAGTCGCAATAGTCTCAGTAATTATTCTCTCTAATGCTTGTGTACTTCCCCACATAGAGACGTAAACAACTACAACCTTCTTTTCAAGAGGACCATGAATCCATTTCTCGTAAGCCTCAATAATCGGTTGAGGCTTTCTGTATACAGGACCATGGCTTGGAGCAATCACTTTGGGGTTCAGGGACTTCACCTTCTTCAGCGCTTCTTGTGCTGAAGCTGCAAAAGGCATCATAATCTCTGCGTAGTATCGTTTTGCTTCAGGAGGCAGCAGTGCACCTACTTCATCCGCGTAAAGCTTGTCAGAAGTTAAATGGGCTCCGAAAAAATCGCATGAAAACAATATTTTGTCTTCTACGTCGAAGGTGAACATCGTCTCAGGCCAGTGCAGCCAAGGTGCTTCGATGAACTTCAGAGTTTTATCACCCAGATCCAATGTATCGCCTTCTCTTACAGCAACTCTTCTCTCAGGAGGCACATCAAAAAACACTCCTGCCATATCGCTGCCAAGCTTGGTTGCAACGACTTTTGCGTTCTCGGCAACTTCGGTGACGGAGGAAATGTTGCCTGCGTGGTCAGGCTCTGCATGGTTCATTATAACGTAGTCAATTTTTTCAGGAAGTGATATTTGTTTAATCTTTTTGAGTAGAGCTTGTTTGAAACCTGGGTTGACAGTGTCGATAAGAGCGGTCTTCCTTTTGCCTACAACAAGGTAGGAGTTGTATGATGTGCCATATGGGAGGGGGATGAAAGCGTCAAAAACTCTGCGGTTCCAATCTTCAATGCCAACCCAGAAGACGTTTGGCCCGATTTCAACGGTTTTGAAAGCCATTATTTATTACCAACAGTGTGCAACAATGTCAAGTTCCCCTAAATAAACTATGCATCTAATCGTGAAATCCCAACTTTGATTTTCCAGCAATGGAACAGTTGTCTCATCAATGTCAAAGATAAGTTCTGCGGAGTCTATCCTTTTTTTAAACCATGTCAGCTGTTATTTTATGTCTGTCTTTCTTCATAGAGACAAAACCTAAAAAGAGCTCTTGCCCTATTTGAATAGTTTATATGTTAAAACTTGGAACATCAAAAACGGTAGTGAATCAATGTCCTTAAATGTTGAAGACGTGATGGTGAAAGAAGTTATCACCGTGGATGAGAAGTCAACGGTGAAAGAAGCAGCAGACATAATGAACCGGTTTGAAATAGGCTGCCTCATCGTTACCAAAAATGGCAAGGCAGTCGGCATCCTAACAGAGCGAGACTTATTGAAGAGGGTGGTGAGCCGAGCAAAGAATCCAAAGAAGGCAAGAGTGGAGGCTGTGATGTCGAAACCTCTGATTGTCGTGGAGCCAGACATGGACTTGGAAGAAGCAGCTAAGCTGATGTTCAAATTGAAAATAAAAAAGCTTCCAGTAGTTGAAGCCGGACGATTGATGGGATTAGTGACGCTTACGGACCTTGCCCGCTTCCAACCGCAGATGATTCGTATCCTTAAGAAGCTAAGTGAGAAAATGGCGCCAAAACGCATGCAGAAAGTCGTTGATTACTACGTAGTATAGTAACACAACAGCGTTTCTCCAGGCTTAACAATAGACTGCCCATTCATGCCACAAGTTAGAAACGTCACCCACATAAAAAACGGACACGAATTCTTCTGTTAAAAGACTTCGGAAGACTACTCTACTCTAAAATGCGCGCGAAGAGTTCTTCTTGAAGAGGTAAAAAGCTTAAAACGTGGTCGTGCAAACTATAAACGATGCTCAATGAGTGTTTCTATTAGACGACTCTTGCTGGATGCACTAAAGCCCCGCGAGACCTCGATTATTGAACTTGCAAAGGCCTTGGGTTCTGCAGGCGGTGTAGAGGAGGTATATATCGTTGTAAGTGAAGTCGACTCCAAAACGGAAACAATCAAGTTAACGGTTAAGGGTCCGCAGATAGAGTATAATTCGGTTGCAATGACTATGGAGAAGCATGGTGTTTCGATAAGAGGCGTAGATGAGATAAGCGTAGCCAAAACTGGGACCGCGTTAACTCAATAATTTTTCTCTGGAAATGGTTTCTAGATTAGGGTTTGAATCAAGAATCCGATAAGGAAGGCGGCAACACCGAATACCACCATTCTTATCCCCTTTATAGTTGGGTTTCTTTTGCCAAGTCTTCCAAAGTAGGTCCCAGCCACGAAGAGGATTGCTAAAGTTAACCCTACAGAGATCCATGAAGCAGTGGCTATGTCAATAATTCTGAATGCTGTAAGAACCAAAGGGAAAATTACAATAGCACAGCACAGAAGAGGTGTAAAAAAGTTGACCACTGAGATGATCAGTGCAGACATTTTATGATTCTCTGTGATGGTCGTGTTTTCCAGTTCTCTAAAGAGTGCCTTTTCAAGCTCCAAAACCCTTCTCTCCCGCTCCAAAGTTTCAGATTCGTAAACACTAACGCCTGTTGAAATTCCCAAAGCAATACTAGTAGCCACCATAGTGCCTAAAACTAGACGCAAATCAGGATTCGAAGAAAAGGCGGATCCAATTATGATCCCAAGCAACGTAAAGGTTGAGTCAAAAAGGGTATTTGTGAAAAACCTGCGGAGAATAGGCCCTACATCCTTGCTTCTTTTCTTCAGTAAGTCGGGCAACTCCAAGTTTGGATCCCTTTTTCTCCACTCATAACATTGAGTTACATCACTATTAAGATTTCGCACGTGCAAAATAAAACACATTCAAAGAATACTAATGTCGCTTCGAATACGTTTGCCAGAAAGACGAAATCATGCTGTTCCGCAAGAGGAAATAGGTGGAGTAAACCCCTATTTCCGTAGGGTAAACATCCATTCACACCAAAGATTTTCTGGATGCGAGCCTGGAGGGCATGTTCTGCATAGTACTTTCATGTTTGGGTTAAATTCTCTTGTGAAGCCTTGAAGATAGCCAAAACGCACTTCTTTACATGGAAACTCCCCTAAACCTCTGCTTACTCTCCTTTCTTGAGTTCGACATCGAGTCACCCTGAGGACTCCTTTCGTAGCTGACGCTTCAAATTCCTTTTCAGTCTGATAGAGAGCCCAACTTGTATTTCTTAAAGCTCGTATGAGAGCTGCAACAGTGTTATTCTCGATTCCTAACTTCTCTTTTAACTCTCTGGATTCAATCTTACCCATGACTTTCCAGCAGTTCGCATCGATTTTAGTAGCTGCTTCAGTGCCGAATTTCCCCTCTATTCCAAGAAAGTACAATCCATCAACTCGCCAAAGGTTCTTGATATGTAGAAAAAAAAGTTCCAGCAGCTTGTTTTTGGGCATGTCGCTCAGCATTTTCAAGTCTTCTTCTGTAGGCCAACTCATTTTGAACACGCGCGCGTGCGAATTCTATTGTAAGGTGCACATAAGTTTTCATATCTCTGCTATGCCATATTGTTTCTAGAGTGCTGTTCGAAGGACTAGCAAACAAAGGATCTCTGTACTTTGTAAGAAACTAGGTTCGATGCTCTAGTTCCTATCAGTCTCACCTGCCTTTTCTGCCAAGAGACTGTTGAACGAGGGTTCTCGCTGCTTTTCTAACGGTCTGTGTTTTCTCTCACCAGCAGGGCATTCAACCGTTCGAAGCCTGAATCTACATCTATATACATCAGGGCCATGTGTCGTTTTTTGGTGATTTGGTGACTGCAGAATACCGCTTACCATGTCCTAGCGAGCTTTTCGCTGCGGGAGTGGAGAATTGATGATTTCTCTCAGTCTGTTGTGGGTTGGCTTCACCACAGAAATTTGAACCATGCTCTTTAGAGTTCGTAGAGGTGTATGTGTGATAACAGCGGATGCTTTCAATAGCTCTAAGTTCCATTCAATAGCGGCTAGTTTCTGTTCAATTGAGAACGCGGATTTTTCTTTCTTTTGCTGCGTCATTTTTGGTCCTCTAATCTACGTCTTGTATATTGCTATATAGGATGATTGTTCCCTCAGAAACTATGTTTCCAAAACCGAAATATTTCAGTAGGAAACATTTCCCTGCATAGTTGTCCTAAAGGGAGTACATTAGACGTCTCCATAAGGTGCTATAACCGCCCTAATTGACTTTGATTTGTGGAGGAAATTCGGCGAGTCGAAAGTGGCTTTGCCCTTCATAATTATGCAATTAACTACTGGGTTGTGTGTCCCATCGGAGGGCTGTTTCTAATGGTTCCATCTCTCTTGAATGCGTTGTTTTATACATCAAAAGCACAACAATAACAACCACAGTCGCAATTATCATCCCTCCACCGATGAACATCAGAAATCTGGGAAGGACGTATATGGAAACGATTATGCTGTCTGCCCCTGCAAATTCCTCGTCCCCTGCCCAGCTTGCTTTCACAAAATATTGTCCCCAAGGCACCGGGCGCCATGAAAAAACGTAACTGCCATTTGCCAACCTTGTGGTCCCAATAGCAGACCAGTCATCCTTTGTTGCCGCATACAGCGTAATCGTCCCTGTGATGTTTGAAGCAGAGACTTGACCAGTCATCGTCACGGTGTTTCCTTCCATTACAAGGCTTGGTGAGACCATCAAGGACACTGAAGAGGAACTCAACGTTCCGAAGCTAGATGAAACTTGACCTGGGGCAACCTGCTCGCTGTTTTCAAGTGTGACAACTGTTACCTGAGCTCCTTCAAGTTCAGGGGGAGATTCACCGACCCTCCAACCTTGTTGCCAATCCTCGCCAGTGCATTCTGCCACGTAGTATCGGGTTGATTCAAAGTCGACGTATGAGATTGTTGTCCGTGAATCTCTTGGTGGATTAGGAAGGTTTACACCGATGTTCATGTGACTTTCTTGTTCATAGTAGAATAAGACAGCGTCCAGGTTTTGAGATATTATCAGAGAGGCTGCCACATAGGATAGCAGGTCACAATCTCCATTGTTTTCGACGATAGTTTCTACAGGGTATCTGGCCTCTTCGACGGCTTCGTAGGGGATCTGGTGAACCAGCATGAGAATCGCGTTTACGAATTCTTCTTCCTCTGAAAAGACGGCCCTGATGTCTGCGGCTATCAATGCCAGTGAGTAAGGAGTTACGAAACTTGCAAAATCTCCTTTAATAAGCTGATGATTTTTCTGTTGATAATAGTCATAAAGTGACGGCGTTGCTGAAAGTGTAAGTTGATAAGTAGTTTGTCCCTTGACTAGGAAGTATTGTTGCTCATAGTTTTGTGCAGATCCCGTCCTAGAGAGCATGAGAACGAAGAGGAANNTGTGGACCGCAATTTAGCTTATGTTAAACCGAGTACGCCTCATTAGATATACGCGTAAAATGTGTCTGTGTCTATTTTTGTCAACTTTCCTTTAACTCTGCAGAAGTCAAGAAGGACCTGCCGCATCTCTTTCAAAGTTTTCACTTTCTTAGCCTTCTCACGCCAGCTCGGATCATCAAGCAAACATATTATAACATTCAAATTAGCAACTAACTTGCCGCAGCTCAAAGAACGTTTTCTCCTTTCTCTGTCCACCTATTTATGAAAACTTTTACGGCTATAAAGCGGTTATTCCCATACTCGACTTGTTTCATAGAATGAGCTTATTTACTTGAACATCAAAAGATACTTGAAATAGAATGAGTGTAACGTCTTCATCCAGCCAAGCCCTGACTGATTATATTCCTATAGTTGGAGAAGAAGCAGTTGAAGAAGCGAGAGCCTTGGCCGAGAAACTTGCAGGCAAGTCTGTCGTTCATGTTAACTCCACTTCTTTTGGCGGGGGAGTTGCGGAAATCTTACAGAAGCTAGTTCCCCTCATGCGGAACGTTGGACTAGAAGCCTATTGGAAGGTAATAGAAGGATCGCCAGAGTTCTTCAAAACGACTAAGAATATCCACAACGCCCTACAAGGGCAAAAAATGCGACTAACTGACGAGATGAAAAGAACATATCTGGAAAACGCCGGGAAAAACTCTGAACTGTTAGAGTTAAGCCGAGATTTCACCATTACTCACGACCCTCAAACCTTAGCAATGATAAATTATCGCCGCCAACGTTGTGGAAGATGGATCTGGCGATGTCACATCGATCTCTCGCAGCCAGACCAACAGTTTCTGGACTTCATCTCACCTTTCATTGAACTCTATGACGCTTGCATCTTTAGCATGAAGGAATATGCGAAGAAGGGGCTTCGAATGAAGGAAGTCGCGATCATACCCCCGTCCATTGATCCTCTCAGCAACAAAAACAAGCCTTTAACACAAACGGAAATTCAATCTGTGCTAGAGAGATATGACGTAGATTGTGAGAGACCTATGATAACACAGGTCGGCCGTTTTGATCCATGGAAAGACCCTTTAGGAGTGATCGATGTCTACCGGCAGATACGAAGAAAAATCCCTAAATTACAGCTCTTACTGATTGGAAGTATGGCTCGGGATGACCCTGAAGGATGGGTTTTTTACGAAAAGACTGCACGCCACGCTGGTGAAGACTATAACATCCACATCTTGACAGATCTCATAGGAGTGCATGATTTGGAAGTAAACGCTTTCCAACGAGCCTCCAATGTGATCCTAGCGAAATCAACGCGAGAGGGTTTTGGGTTAACGGTTACAGAGGCCTTATGGAAGGAAGTCCCTGTGGTCGGTGGGAAGGTTGGTGGAATTCCATTACAGGTAGAAGATGGAGTATCAGGGTATCTAGTCAGCAGCGTAGAAGAGGCCACTGAGAGAACACTTCACCTTCTAAAGAATCGCAGCAAAGCCCGAGAAATGGGAAAAAATGGGAAGAAACATGTGTTGAAGAATTTCCTAATAACACGACACCTAACAGATTACCTTCAGCTCTTCAGCAAAATCTCTAGAAACGCGGAGAGTTAACAAGTTTCCTTAAATCTAAGCTTCTCACTACCTAACTTGGGTCGATACATTTGGCAAGAGTTCTACTCGACAACGTAACTAAGAGTTTTGGAGAGGTTATCGCAGTCAACCGTTTGAGTCTGGAGGTTAAAGATAAAGAATTCATGGTTCTCTTGGGACCATCTGGATGTGGGAAAACCACTGCTCTTCGGTGTATTGCAGGGCTCGAAAGCCCACAGGAAGGGGCAATTTACATCGGCGAGAGACTGGTGAATGACTTAGACCCGAAAGAAAGAGACATTGCGATGGTATTTCAAAGCTACGCTCTGTATCCTCATATGACCGTGTTCAAAAACTTATCGTTCCCCTTAGAGAATGCCAAAATGCCAAAAGTGGAGGTCAAGAATAAGGTTCGAGAGGTTGCAGAGCTTTTGAAGATAGAAATGCTCCTTGATAGGAAGCCGAAGCAATTGAGTGGGGGGCAGAGACAACGCGTTGCGTTGGGCAGAGCGATGGTTCGGGAGCCACATGTCTTTCTCATGGACGAGCCCCTCAGCAATTTAGACGCTAAGCTGAGAATTTACATGAGAGCGGAGCTTAAGAAGCTCCAGAGAGAACTTGGGGTTACAACGATTTATGTTACTCATGATCAGGTTGAAGCCATGACCATGGGTGACAAGATTGCCATTTTAAATGAAGGAGTTCTCCAGCAGACTGGCACGCCTGATAAGATTTACTCTCATCCGTCTAACGTGTTCGTAGCTGGCTTTATAGGTAGCCCTCCTACCAACTTCTTCGACTGCAACTTGGTAGAAGGAGCTCCATTCATTCTCGATGCTGGAGAATTCCAGTATCCTTTACCCGACTCGGTGGCGAAAGCAACTGAGAGGTGTACTTCTAGCATGTGCATATTAGGTGTAAGGCCTCAAGACATCTTCGTTCATAAAGACAAAAAGAAAAGGAAAGGGTTGATCAAGGGTGCGCTGGATGTGATAGAGCCCCTTGGAGACATAAAAATACTTGACCTCAAGGTTGGAGATTATCTGGTCAAAGCTGTAGTGAGTCCAGACTTTGAGTCCGAGTTGGGAGATGAGCTTTGGATGAAGTTCCCCCCAGACAAGGTACACATTTTCGACAAAAAGACGGGAAAAACCCTCACGTGAAATTCCGATGGTGCACTCGCTGGCTAGCCTTTCACCGCCCCTGCGACAAGACCTCTGACGTAGTACCGTTGAAGAGCGAAATATATTGCGATTGGGATGACCATGACCAATATTGAACCTGCGGAGACAACGGTCCAATCAGGTTGTCGTCTACCTAATTGAGCGGGTATGGCTTGAGTAGCAAGCTTCAAATCTGGAGAGCTTATGAGGACAGCAGCGAAGAAGAAGTCGTTCCACACCCAAACAAACTGGAGCGCAGTTAAAGAAGCCAGTGCTGGCATAGTCAAAGGTAAGACTATCTTATAGAAAATCTTGAAGTATGAGGCACCGTCGATTCTAGCGGCTTCTTCCACCTCGACAGGAAGAATCGAGAAGAAGTTTCTAAGGAAAAGGATTTGCCATGGAAGAGCAAAGGCTGAATGTACAAGTATTAAACCTATGTAGTTATTCCAAAGACCTATACTTATCATTGTGTTGAAAATGGGAATGATTACCATTTGCTGAGGAATGGTTTGGAGAAGAACAATTGTAAGAAAGAGTAGGTCTCTCGTAGGAAAGTTGAATCTTGCAAAGGAATATGCTCCTAACGCTGCAATAAAGATAGGAATGAAAGTGGAAGGTATGGTCACTATTAGCGAGTTCAAAAGTGCCCTGCTTAGGGGAGCAGTTGGATGAGTCCAAGTTTCGAAATAACCCCTAAGCGTTGGGTTGAAGGCCTCAAAGTTCCACCAGCCATCCAGAATCTCGTTCAAAGGTCTTATCGAAGCCATGGCGACTCCAATAAATGGTATGATCCAGACAAGGGAAATAGACCACGCAATAATATGGGTTAAGATCGTGAACTTCCTTACTTTCCTAAGCTTTGCAAAGCTTTCTCTCAACATTTCGACGGCTTTTCTCAGCCTTCCAGCAAAATCTATTCTTTTCAAGTTTTCACCATCTTATTCACCATGTAAGCCGCAAACCCGAACGTCATTATGGTTAACAACGTAGCTATTGCTGAAGCTGTGCCAAATTTCGGAGGGAGTTCAAAGAAGGCATCCAAGAACATGTCTAAAGCCATGACATTGCTAGCTCCACCAGGACCCCCTCGTTGTATAACCCAGACTATGTCAAAGATTTTGAGCTCCCACAGCAGCGTCATTGTAACTACCACAATTGTTGCTGGTCTAAGCATAGGAACAGTAATGCGCCAAAAGATTCGCCAACGAGATGCCCCATCAATCTTAGCAGCTTCAAAGAGTTCTTCAGAGACACCCTCCAAACCTGCAGAATAGACTATCATGGAGAAGCCAGTCCAAACCCAAACGCTTCCCAGTATCAACGAAAGAAGCACAGTGTCGGGAAAAGCCGTCCATTTTCTGGCCAGATGTCCCAGCCCAATAAGTCTTAGGAGACCATTGGTTATTCCTGCGCTGTCGTCATATACGAATCTGAGCAGCACTCCACCTATTATCATCGGGATAACCATACCTAAAAAGACTGCTGATTTAACTATTGACCCTCCCTTAACTCCTCGGAGAAGCACGGCTAGGAGGAGACCAAAAAAGACAGATAATGGAAGATGAATCAATATCCATATGCCATTATGGATCAACGCCCCATAAGGCGGAGGCTTTCCTGTAACAAGATTCTGAGGGTTCCAAAAATCTCTCCTGCTAAAAACCTCATAGTAATTGTCGAGTCCAACAAATTCGCCTTCTTCATTTAAGAGGCTTATGTAAATAGTGTTTACGACAGGAAAGAGAACAAAACTCACCAAAAGAATGAGAGCAGGGACAAGAAAAAGAGAGGGGATTATGGTTCGTCGGCGGCTCATTATGGTCTTCCCTTTTTTCTAGAAGGGAGGAGCTGACCAATCATCCTGAAGAGCCTGAAGCAACGTGTCCAAGTCCATGGTCGGGCTAACCCAAAGTGCCTTTAGTTGATCCCAGAAAGTTGTTTGAAAGCCTCCGCCTATGGCGTCATCGAGGTCCGGAACAACTGTGACAGTTCTCATGAACTGTAGCACTTCCAGATCTATTGAGCTGTAGGCTGAGTCAGGGACGTCAATGTGAGGTGCCAGAAAACCACCGAGACCAACCATGATCTCTTGGGCCTCTGCACTCGCCAAGAATTCCAAGAGTTGCTTTGCTTCGTCTGGGTGCTCTGTGAGTGCTGGGACGATCGCGTAGTCAACAGCACCAGTTGCGCCATCTGTTTCTGGGAAGGGGAAAAAGCCTACATCATTTAGGTTAGATGCGAAGGGTTCGAAAGCTGTTATGAAGCTGCCTTGGAAGTAAACGCCGTATGTTCCATCCCAGACCTTAGCTACTTGAGCATCGAAATCATCCGGAACGCTAAAGTAGCCAGTCTGCAGCAGATCTGCCAACTCCACGAAAACATCTTTAACTGCAGTACTGTTAAACTGTTGGTCGCCGAATATCAAGTCTAGTTGCAGTTGATAACCGCCTAAGCCTATTATGAAAGCTTCCGTTGTATCGGAAAGAGGCCATCCAACGCCGTCTCCACTAGCTATCGCAGCCTCAACGCCTTCTATTGCTGAAATGTTGGCAAGCAGCTCTTTGAACTCATCATAGGTTGAGGGAACAGTCAGATCATTGTCCGTGAAGAAGGATTCGCGATACCAAAAGCCTGGTTTGCCAGAGACTTTGAAAGGAGCAGCCCAAATCTCGTTATCAGCTGTTACTACATCAAGATAGGTTTCTGGGAATTTTGTTTCATTAATCAGATCGGTTACATTACTGAGGTATCCTTCTCCTGCTAGATTCAGGATCCAAGAAGGCCATGGAGCTATTACGACGTCTGCGATGGCAACTCCAGCGCGTAGCTGCGTTGGCACTGTTATCAAGAGTTCTTCGGTGGAATAACCTACATGCCTAACAGAAATTCCTGTGGTGTTTTCGAATTCCTCGAGAGCCTCCTTGAAGTTGGCTTCTTCAGAATCGCTCCATAAACTGAAGACGGTCAGTTCCGGTTCTTCCTCTGGTGCGGGTATAGTGATATACCAGTAAGCGTTTGAAGCCACCAATAGGATGATTAACACGGCGACTATTGCCGCCCAAACAGTCTGTGATACGCCTTTGTTTCTTTTCATTTTCCTCCCCTACAAGTCAAACACCAAATTTAGCTTCTATGGTATATAAGAATTGCCACAAAAACGATTAGATTCCGCGTATTGCCTGCTCCAAGATTCGAGTGAACTTTTCAAGAATTCTGTAAGTTAGTCCCCAGATCACACTTCTCTCAACTAAATAAGCTGAAACTTCACCGAAAGGGAATTTAGCAGTTCCCACGCGTTCTCGCAAACGCGTTAATGCAATCCACAGAAATCTTTCTAGCTCTTCGTTTAATACTACCGTAGGTTCATGTTCTAGAAGAAACACAAAAGGAGCCACCAGTAACTTCGGCCTCACAGTTGACCTTACATTTTCCAAAACCCCTAAAAGACGACAATCCTGACCGAGGTCAATGCCAGTCTCCTCGAAGGTTTCTCGAAAAACAGTGTCAACAATATCAGCATCCTTTGAATCACGCTTTCCACCAGGGAAAGCCATCTGCCCCGACCATGGATCAAGAGAACTCTCAGTTCTCTCAACTAACAAGACTTTGAACTCACGGTTCACGAGTCTGAGCAGAAGCGCCACTGCAGCATCCGCGTTACGAACTTCTGATACAGGTTTCAACATCAAACACAAGGCTTCCACGATTTCAACGTGACTTGGCATAGCAATCTTCATCTACTGTTCTGTGACAACAGCAATAAAAACCTGGAAGGATCTTAAAAAATCGGCATCTTTATGTGCACACTGTACACATTGAGACTAGACTGGTCCTTCCTGCAAATATAAAAGCAACTATCACGAAAATACTGCACGGTGAATACGAGAATGGGCTGTTGGAAATGGTTTAACAGCGTCCTAGAGGAAGCAGGAATCGAAGTGACTGAAGAAAATAGAAAGAGAGTGGACGGAGTCATCCATCAATACATCGGAGAGCAAGCAAGTTATGGTCGGTGCTCCCCAAATTGGAGAAAAGCACGAAAACAAATTCAAGCTAACGAACAGATGAAACAAGAACTCACTAAACGACTCCAAACATTATCATAAACTTTAGACAAAACCTTCACGTTTTCCCTCTTTCGATAACCGGACTAACGTAGAAGATAAGACTACTTGGTCGCTTTTCAGTTTGACCTTCGTCAGATTTTGATGCCATGAGAAAGTACCGTTCTTAAGAGAGGTTTTTATAGTACACGTTATTAATCTTTCTCAGTGAGCTAGCATGACAGAAAAAACAAGAAAAAAAGTCGAAAGGGCAATTGAAGAGATAAGACCGAATTTGCAGGCTGATGGCGGAGACCTTGAGCTTGTCGACGTGAACGACGGAATCGCTAAAGTGAGGCTAAAGGGAGCATGCGTAGGCTGTCCAATGTCAACGATGACTATAAAAATGGGTGTTGAAAACTTTCTTAAGCAAAAAGTGCCAGAAATAACGAAGGTTGAAACTGTTTAGCGAAACCCGGGCTTTGATGTTTCAAGCTGCCTTTCCAAGGCTACTCCTAAGAATGTAATTGCGATTTTGTTCTCCATCAAGATTCTCTACAAAACCCATCCAAAAAGAATCTCTTTCTCTTAAGCCTGCTAATTGACATTGATGAATATGGAGAAGTATGGACGAAAGCGCATACACTGCTAGAAAACCGGTCGTGCACGTGCCATGCTTTCAAGAATCCAGCCTAAAGCTATCGTCGATGTGCCTAGGCTAAACGTGACAACACAATCCAGAATGAAAACCCATTCGAAGCCGCTTGCCGCACGGATGTAGACAGTGAGCGCATGATATTGGAAAAAAGATAAGATGACCAAAGCTGTTCCCATGATGTAAAAGAAGACTCGCGCAATCAATTGACTGGTTGTTAAACGATGAGTATAAGCCAAATACTTTTTGATGCTTTCAGCCTCCTCCGCGCGACTACGCATGGAGATTCTCAGGTCACCCAACTCCTTCTCAAGCTCCTTAATACGTTTTTCAGCAAAAACTTCTGTTTCTTTGCGAAGGCGGATTTGCTTTAGCTCCTTCCTGTAAAGAGTGAGAATCGCCTTTTCTCTGCTTTTTCCTTCATTTCTCAGCTTGTCTATATTGTAATTCAATGATAACTCAGGGTTCTTATATCCCCTCTCTCTGTATATTCCAATGAGCTCTTCGTACGTTTTATCGGCCTTGGCAGGTGGCATCCCATTCACAAGAAATACAAGGTTTCAATCACATTTAAAGGTTTGAGAATTCATATAACTGGTTGAAGAAGTCAAAGATGAATCTTGCTGAAAGTGGACACTCAGTTTAACAGCTAACTGAGAAAGAGGCGAAGTGTAATGAAGAAAGTGACACAAGTAGTTTTTTTCATACTGTTGATTGCAGTTTCATCAACATTGACATTTAGAGCCTCCGCAGTTGAGTTATCAACGAAAATGCCCGGAGTCTATGTAGAGCCTCAGAGCGCTTTTGCAGCCGTAGGAACAACTTTTAATGTAAGTGTAAAGATCTTCAATCTCACAAGAACCTTCTATGGAACCGATTATGAATGGAAGTCGGGCAACGCCTTGCCGCCTCCAGGTTCTAGGTTCAATTATTCCTTAGGAAACCTTTATGGATTCAACATCAGCTTTAGCTGGAATCCTGACGCTTTGAAATATGTTGATCACACTGTCCACACCCCAGTACAGGACTATCCGGATGGTGTTCTCAATGGACCGATATGGAACGTCAAAGAGGACATAAACTCGACTGAAGGCACATATTCAATTGCCCAGAATTCAAGGCCTTTCCTGCCGCCTTTCAATTGTCCTAACAACAGCGCGACGGTGTTTACCATAACCTTCACTGTGGAAGAGGAAAGATCGTCCCTACTAAGTTTGGGAAACGTTGAACTTACACCTGACCCAGTTCTTGTAGTAGAAGGAGTTAGCAATGTCATACCTCACAAGTCTGTGGATGGTGTGTTTACGCCTGTAGAGATGACTCGCATCACCAGTATCGATATTGGCGTCGATATTGGATCACATCTTTATGACCCATCAATCCTAGGCGAAAACGCAACTGTATACATTCATGTCGGAAACAATGGAATAGCTACAAACCCATATAACTTGACCCTTTATAAGCAATCTACACCCTTGAAAACTTGGAAGGGAGAAAGCTTAGCCCAAGATGAAAAGAAGACGTATAACCACACTTTGAACACCAAAGAGCTGGGAATTGGCATATACACGCTTACAGCTATGGCCACTATCAGGTACAATAAGACCACAGTCGTTGATACGTTCAATGGAAATTTCTCCATCATCAACGCTCCCATACTCAGCATCAGTTTTCCAAACACTATATATGAAAACGACACAGCGACCCTGAGCGCAGTGGGAAGTTTCAATCAGAATTCAAACAGCCAAATCATAAATTACAGGTGGATACTATATGAGCCTAGAGCAATTATTCCCGTATACGAGTATGAAGGCATAAATGTGACTCACAGATTTACTGAGAAGGGAACATGGCGTACAATACTAGTAGTTACGGATAATTGGGGGATAACATACCGTCCAAACCGAAACGCCACACTTTCTTACTTAAAAGAGGTGCCGATTGAAGTGCAACCTGGCACCAAGCCGCCGCCCCCCTCCGATGATTTTCCATACGAGTTCATAGCCATACTCATCATCAGCTTGATCTTGATAACCATAATGAGTATACTTGTCTACATTACGAGAAAAGAACGTTCTTAAAGCCTTCCTGGTCCTATGACTGTACTGAACCTCAAGCCCTCCACTTCTGAGACAGAGGTCGAAGTGGAAAAGATGAAACCTTTTTAGATTTACACGTCGTACCTATCTTTGCAGATGTAGACGCAGGTCGTCAAGGCTTTTCAGAAAAACTGAGCCTTTCTCAGTGACCTTGTACTTATTCCCATCAGGCTCATCTATCTCTTTGACGTAGCCCATATTAGTTAAGAAGAGCAGGTATTTGTTTAGTTGATCATAACTTAGACTGGCATGCTTCATAATGGTGTATTTTCTTCCACCTTCATCACATCGTTTAATCGTTTTTAGTACATCTCTAAAAATCGTAGCTCTGTCCCTGTACTTAAAAGAAGCCATGTTTATAGGGTTGAATTGGAACATCATCTATGACCCAGTAAGAATAAAGGTTCATCACACTTTTTAGCTTTTCGTTTCTTAGCCATCTAGAAGTAGATATATTCTCTGCTTTGTAGGCTCATGGCTCACGCATCAGTGTATTATATAGTTCTTAAAAAGAGGTGTGGCTCTATCAGCTGTGAGCAAGCTATTTGTCAGGAGTTGACACTTTGGACGAATATAGCTACTAGTAGAACCCGCTTTGATTTTTTTTGTGTGGTCGCCTAGGAAGTAGGACAAGGTTTGCGGTACTTGTAGGCAGCTTTAAACTGGCCTTGCCATAGCCACCTTGTTGTCGTAGAAGCTTTTTTCATTGGCCAGCCCTCCTATTTTATGCTTTCTTGAAGCCCCAATTTGGGAGATTTGTAGAGAACTTCGATTTCAACATCGCTTAGGAATGAAATCCTTCTTTTGGGAGTGCAACTTTGGGTTGAAAAGTCTGTCCTGTATGTAAACGTTGCCGATGCCTGGTTTCTTAAAGATCCTTTTTCTTTTATCGATTTCCTAAGAGTAGTTTGAGATTCACGCAGAAAGATCCACTTCGTTGATTTCTTCTAGGTCTCTCAAACTGTTCATCTTAATTTTGTTATCTGATATTGTGTAAAGTACATCGTTGATGTAAAGAACTCGTTTTACATCGTAGAAAGAAGAAAAGCCGTCTTTCCAGACGTTGTCCTCGCTTCTAGGATGGGAAATTCTGCCTTTGAAAATGATTCCCCAATCTAGAGATACGTCAAACACGTAGGCGCCTTGCCAGATGCATTCTCCGCGCGCGTTAGGAGGAACCTCGTCCGGATACTTTGCCTCGTCTATTTCAGCCACTGACACTGGCATTACAAGGAGATTTTTCGATCTTTCGAAGAGAAGCGCTTTGTGATCCTTCAGAACTGGCGAATCAGTTCCCCTGTCTCCTATTTCATATTTCGCTATCTCTCGGGGCTTCTCAACATCAGAGACGTCAAAAAGCGATATTTTCACTCCTTGGTACCATGCGAAATCTTCCTCATCTGCTGCCACAGTCTCCTTGCCTATTCCTATGATGTGACCCTCGTCATATGGATGCAGGTAGTCTGAATAGCCTGTTATCTTCAATTGGCCAAGAACAACAGGGCTTCTTGGGCGCTTCAAATCTATCACAAACAGAGGGTCAACCTTCCTGAAAGTCACTAGATAGCATCTATCGCCGATGAATCTCGCTGAGTATATTTTTTCTCCGTGCGCAAGGTTCTCCAATTTTCCAATGACATTTAGGTCCATGTCAAGAATGTACACATGATTTCGAGATGTTGCCTCCTCCAGATTTCTCCTAACATTGCCAGTTGTCGTAGCTATTCTGAAATAGCCTCCATGTTCATCCATAGAAAACTGGTTTAAGACGTAACCAGGGATTTCACCGCTGGCTGCGCAGCGTATCGCACTTCCTTCTATGTGGACTCTGTATATGAGCGTTCTTTCAACCTCGCGGAGCGCTATGTAGACATTGTTTAAGGAGACATACATTTCATGTGTCGCTCCGACTAAGAGGGTCTTGTGTGAAGGGCTTTCGTCATTCTGCGTGTTTATGGCAACTATTGTTGTAAACTCATAGGAATGATCTGGGACATCGGTGAAGTAAATTTCGGAGGCAGCTGTTTCATCAACTTGGTTGGAGGAATATATTTTGGGAAGCGACTCTTCGCCGTTAAGCCAGCCAACTGGCTTGTTTATTACTGCATAGACGTAGTCACCTATCATCCTAGAGTTAAAGTAGTGCCCCTCTAAGGAGACGTTTCTTACCGTCGAAGGTCTATCCTTATCTGAGATGTCATACACTTTGATGTAAGTTCTGAATGAATGCTCTTCAATGATCACCAATCTGTCTCTACTTACGAAGGAACCTCCTAAAGCTCCCTCTAGTCGTATTTCCGATGAAACTTCAGCTTCCTCTGCCGGATATACCTTCACTATGGTAACGCTGTTTCCTGAAACAACGTAGATGAACTCCCCATCTGTTTTAACAATGTCTGCTTCGTCAACGCCTTCTACCTGAACATTTGTCCTTGAATACTCTTGAGTGAACACGGTCTCATAGGTTTCAACAAGAGATCCCCCTGTATAGGTTGACTTGGTGCTTGAAGTAGCCCCCAATGAGCGTCTTAGCCAAACTCTAAAGTACGGACTAATCTGCCGTTCTGCCTCGATGAAACTCTTCAGCTCCCAATAAGAGGAAAACCTCCTCAACCGTAGCGGTGAATAGTAACGGGTGCGACCCAAAATATCCGATCTTCCCACATAGAAAGGCGCCATCGCGCCGAACATCGCTATTAACAGTGTGATTAGGATGGCGATTCTCCTCATATCTTCACATCCAGAAGTGACAGCAACTACTTCCGCCCCGTGATCTTATCGCTCATCGACTCTATCAATATAGCTATTTTGTAGACTACGTATGCTAGAAGAACGATTATGACAAAAGTTCCGAAGTCTTGCAGCAGGCGCATTAAGTCGGATAAACTCATTTTTAGAACACCTCAACCGTTTTGGATGTCATACTCACATACTAGTTAGCAGGGTCTGGACACTTAATACCACGCTTTAGAACACTGTGTACTAGAAACAGAACACGCGAATTGTCGCCTATCGCCTTAAGTGTCTGACTCGTACAAGTTACAATGGTAACAAAGTTGCAGGCCCACCGAGTCGTAATACATATTGACTTCGACTACTTCTTTGCTCAGGTCGAAGAAAGGGAAAGACCTGCAATAAAGGACAAGGCTGTTGTCGTTTGCGTTTACTCTGGTCGAGGAGAGGACAGCGGCGCTGTGAGCACAGCAAACTACATAGCTCGAAAATACGGTGTGAAGTCTGGTATGCCCATTGTATTCGCGAAAAAGAAGCTGAAGAATGTTGAAGCTGTTTTTCTGCCCGTCAACCATGCCCGCTATGACATGGTTTCACAGGAAATGATGAACATGATCCGCACCTATGCATATGCATTTGAGCAGGTTGGTGTTGACGAAGCGTATTTGGACGTTTCAAAGCGAGTAGATGGCAGCTACGAGAAAGCCAGACATCTGGCGACCGAGATAAAGAAGGAAATTTTCGCCAAGGAAAAGATCACATGCTCGATCGGCATCGGTCCTAACAAGCTTGTCGCGAAGATTGCTGCAGGAAGAAAGAAACCGAACGGATTAACGGTTGTTAGGCCTGAAGAAGTTCAGCAGTTTGTCTCCGACTTGCCGGTTCGTGAACTCATGGGTGTTGGAAGAAAAACCGAAAAGAAGCTACGAGAGCTGGGCATCAAAACCATCGGACAACTAGCCGCTTGCAATATAGGCAGACTGGTCGGCGTTTTCGGAAACACTCTAGGCAACTACTTTCACAACGCGTCTTTGGGTATAGACGAGACACCAGTTGAACAGAGAGGTCGAGCGAAGTCTATCAGCCGGATTGTAACATTGAAACAAAACACGCGTGATCCTGCCGTGATGCTTAAGGAAATCAAGAACTTGGCAGAAGATGTTCACTCGAGCATTTTGGAACAAGGGCTCAGCTTCAAATCAGTTTCGATTGTGGCCGTGATGGATGACCTCACAACGCTTAGTCGCTCAAAAACCTTCCAAAATCCGACGGAAAGCTTGGAAAAAGTACAAAGGACAGCAAAAGAACTCTTGGAACTCTTGTTGAAGCGAGAAACAGACCGCTCCGTGAGAAGAGTTGGCATAAGAATGTCCGATTTTTTTGAAGAGAAGGGCCAGAAGCAGTTGGCTGATTTTTCAGGCAACTGAATGGTTTACAATGTTGATTCTCAATGCATATTTCCAGTTCACAAGGCATTTCCAGCTGCTTTTGGATTCTGTTATTGAAGTTTGTTTGCAAACTTCCTGAATAAAGTGGACCTTTATGACAGCTTCATCATGCAGTCAAGAAGCTATTGAAATGTATCGAAGAATCAGCGAAAGGCTTACAGATGTTTCTATGCTGGGTCGACTTAAGGAATTCTTCAAGTCCAGACCGACACTATCCCAGCTGCTTGAGTGGGTTCACGACCGAGTCCAGTTCAACAAAGGTGATATTCTTCGACATAATGATCCTTTTGAGATACTTGCATATGGTCAGGGCAAATGCAGAGAGTTCAGTGTCTTGTTCACAGCTCTTTGCTTGGCGAATAGCTACCGTGCTAGGCTAGTGCTTGACATGTCAGACCACGTATGGACAGAGATTTGGAATGCAGAGCAGAATAGGTGGGTTCACGTTGACCCTTCGGAAAAAAGGATAAATGATCCAGAAATGTATGAACGAGATTGGAACAAAAACTTGACAGAAGTATACGCTTTTGAAAATGGGAAGCTTGAAGACGTGACTGAAAGGTATAAGCGAAGAGAGCAGAACATTAGCCGCAAAAGCTTAGAATGGTCACGCCGATCATAGGTTTTTATACTTGTCGAGCTCCCAATCTGTGACGCTTCTCTGGAATTCACTCCACTCTCTTGCCTTGACTTCCATGTATTTTCTAAACGTGTGCTCACCTAATGTTTCCTCCACCAACTTACTCTTCTCGAATTCTTCAATAGCCTCTCTGAGGCTTACAGGTAAGGTTTTGATGTAGAACTTCACGAGCTTTCGATCATCGAATCCGTAAACGTCTTCTTCTACAGCAGCGGGTGGTTCAACCTTTTCTTCAATGCCCTTTAAGCCAGCGGCGAGCATAGCTGCAAAAGCCAAGTATGGGTTGCAGCTTGGGTCTGGGCACCTCAATTCAAGTCTTGTTGACTTCTCTCTGCCCTCACTGTACTTGGGAACCCTTATCAAGGCTGAGCGATTTCTCTGGCCCCAGCAGATGTATACTGGCGCTTCATACCCTCGAACAAGACGTTTGTAGCTGTTTACAGTGGGACAAAGGAGCGCTGCGATTTCTCTGATGTGGTTAAGTTGACCTCCCATGAAATGATAGGCGAGGGAGGAGAGGTTGTACTTGTCTTCTCTGTCATAAAAGAGATTTTGCCCTTCACTGTTGAAGATTGATTGATGTGTGTGCATCCCGCTTCCGTTGACCCCATGTATGGGCTTTGGCATGAAAGTTGCATGTAGACCCTTGTCACTTGCCACAGTTTTAATAGCTTGTTTGAGAATCATCACGTTGTCAGCAGTCTTTAAGGCGTCCGAGTATTGTATATCTATTTCATGCTGGCTCGGCGCACATTCATGGTGAGTCATTTCAACTTTTATACCTAACTTCTCTAGAGTGGATACCATTAGAGCGCGTATGTCGGTGGCAAAGTCCCTTGGGGAAAAGTCAAAATATCCAGCTGTGTCATGGTAAGTCCTAGTTTCTTTAGATCTGAACAAGAAGAACTCCATCTCTGGACCAACATGGTATGAATAGCCTTTGCTTCTGGCTTTTTCTAGAACTCGTTTCAGAATGTACCGAGGATCTCCCGCAAAGGGATTTTTGTTTGGTTCATGAACATCACAAATTATCCTTGCAACTTTCTTGTCATCACGTGGCCATGGAAGAAGAAGATAAGTAGACACGTCTGGAACCAGCAGCATGTCACTTTCATGTATCCTCGTGAATCCTTCGATAGAAGAGCCGTCAAACCATTTTCCATCATCAAGACTGTCTTCCAATTCTCTGGGCGAAATCGTAACGCTTTTTAGGTTGCCGTAAAGGTCACAGAACATTAAATCTATGAAGTCGATTTTATCACGTTCTACGATTTTTAGTATTTTCTCCTTTTCCATTGTGCACACGACATCTTTTTCGACACGGCGACGAAGCAGGATTTGATTTCAATGGATTTAAAGATTTGCTCAAAAGAGCTTCTGAACAGACTTTATGCTTTGTTTAACTCCAGCGTTTCACTGCTCAGAATAGTGATTCTTAGAAGGGTAACTTGGGTTGTGAGCTGTGCAATCTTATTAACAAGTTTGCTTACAAAGATTGGAAGTGGGAAAAAGATGGAATATGAAATCAAGTACAAGCCATCCTACTCGATGCTTGTTGTCAGACTGAAGCCCGGCGAAACGATTACTGCAGAATCTGGAGCAATGACCTACATGGGTCCGAACATAGATGTTCAAACGCGGAGACGTGAAAAAAGCATTCTTGGAAGCATCGGTTTAAAGCTGCTTGGACGCCAATCCTTCTGGGTCAACGATTACAAGGCAGAGCGAAATGAAGGAGAAGTAGCCTTCGTTTCTGCCCCAGTAGGCGACATTGAAACCTTGGAAGTTAAGCCTGAACATGGCTATGTCGTTCAAAAAGCTGCTTACATTGCTTCCACACAAAGCGTAGAGTTAGATGTTAAATGGCAAGGATTCACAAAAGGGCTCTTCGGACAAGGATTGTTCATGATAAAAGTCACAGGTGACGGAACCTTGTTCATAAACACTTTCGGCGCCATAGACAAGCATGCCCTGACACCAGACCAAACATTGATTGTGGATAACTTTCATCTGGTTGCTTTCAGCGGAACTTGTGACTACAAAGTCAGGAAATTCGGGGGATTAAAGGAGACTCTGCTAGGCGGAGAAGGTTTAGTTACCGAGATTCGGGGCCCAGGCGACGTATATATCCAGACTAAAAACCTGAGAGAATTTGTTGAATGGCTCTGGACATTGCTCGAACCTAGAGTTAAGGCAAGAGCGAGATAAAAACCAACCACGTATTCATCTCAGCGGCGCATATACATCGTGTGTCAAGGCATGAGATTTAGCGGTAGAACGGTAACTGCAATAATAGAGTTCCCAAACAACAAGATCCTATTGGTCAAAAGAGGCACCGTGGTCTTCAAGGGTTATTGGGCTTTGCCAGGCGGGAAAATTGACACTGGAGAAACTGCCGAACAAGCTATTGTGCGGGAGGTCAGAGAAGAAACAGGGCTTTGCATAAAGTCTTTGAGGAAGATAGGTGAATACCATGAAACCGGGGTTCAAGATGGAATAAAGTACAATTACTACGCAACTTGCTTTCAAGCGAAGCCAGCATCAGGAGAGATTAAGAGACAGGAAAAAGAAATCGTGGAAATCAGGCTTTTTCACCTCAGAAATCTCCCAGAAGAACTTGCGTTCGAACATGTGAACATGGTCAAAGACTACATATGTACACTCAACGACAAATGAGCTGCTGCAGATAGTCTTCCAAAGAGCTATCTTCGGAGGCTATATACAGGGTTGTGTGTTCCGGCTCATGTTGAATATCATAAAAAGCGAAGTTATATCTGATGATATCAGATCTGAGGAAATCGATACGCTTTGTCTGTTGTCTTCCTTAAATGTCTCTAGCGTAGTCATTAAGCATCAATCCTCATTGTGCTAATTATAAGGGGGTTAAGAAACCGGGAGAAGCCAGTTTAGTTATTTCACTGGTCACGTTTGCCATATTTGTCGTAAAAAACGATCGTGTTGAGGTCCTTTCTCGATGACTGCAGCTCTCTCTCCGGGATTCCAATTGGCAACACAGCTATCACCCTCATCTCTTCGGGGACTTGCAGGAGTTTTTTCACCTCTTTCTCAGCAGATCTACTTCCTTCTTTACTTTCGTAGATTCCCAAGTAATATGTTTCATATCCGAGACTGTGGGCGGCTAGAGCCATGTTCTGAGCCGCGATGGCGCCATCTTCCACATAATGTTTAGGGTCTTGACTGGGGTCTACAGTGACCACTATTACTGCTGCAGCGTCATCCATCCAATCGGCCTTCGAAAAAGAAGTTTTGCGGTTACCTATTCTGCCTATCTTGCGCTTAGACTGTTTGTCCATAACAACGATGAACGTCCAAGGTTGGCTGTTAATCCAAGATGGGGCCCATCTACCAGCATCTAAGATCTGCTCCAAAGTCTCTTCATCCAACTCAGATGGCAAGAAATATCGGACGCTTCTTCTCTCCTGGATAGCTTTGATAACAGGGTTATTCATCGGAACCACTGAACATCTAATGGTGTTTTCGTAATATTACCATTTCTGTTAATCTGGACCGGCTACTCTTCTTTGGCAACCATTACTTCTGTTGCCTTGACTACTGCTTCTACGATGTCTCCAGCTTTTATGTTCAGTTCTTCAGTTGCCTCTTTGGTGATTACCGCAGTTATAGTGACTGGATCTGCAGTCTCTATCTTGATTTTCGATGTCACGATGCCCTTTTCCACACTTTTGACAGTGCCTTCGAGCTTGTTCCTTGCGCTTAGTTTCAAATCAATCTCCTATATTCTGAATAGCAGCTTCTGTTTGTAATGAAACTTTCGCCACATGGGGCACGTCTCTAAAGCCGAAACGCTAAAGTTTTGAGACGACAATTTATGAAGAGGAAGACCTCAAATGCCCATAGGTAGACAAGAATTCGAAAATGGAAAGCTTCACAGTAAATTGGAAGAGGAGATAGTTTCTTTTCTAGATGAGCGAAAACAGCGAGCCTTCACATCTCAGGAAATAATGGAGGGGATACGCTATCACACCGAGTTCACTACCCCTGAAATTTCAAAAATGTCAACTTTTGCCGTAGCAGACTTCACATCCTTTCTTCACCGTTTATTAAGGGAAGGAAAAATTAAGATGAAAATCGTTAGGGGGCGGATGTACATTATGGCAAGGCGCGAATATGCTAAATGCCCCAAGTGTGGCGCAGAAGTAGCTGAGCCTAAGAAAACGTGGAAATTGGCGGGGCGTCCAAACAAAAAGGGGGAAAGGATTCAACTTCATATAGGGCTCTTTGAATGCCCGAAGCATGGGGCGTTTAAAAAAGCTTTAGGCAAGGAGAAGATTCCTGCAGGCAGAAGCAAAAAGAGTCGGACAAAAAAGAAGAAAGCATCCTCCAAGAAGAGTCCAAGGAAAAAAACCGCAAAGAAGAAAAAAGAGAAGACGGAAGCGCTCATGCTATTTTAGCTTGCACGCACAATCTGATGTTTCAATTCATAACTGCTTTAAGACGCTAATCAGAAAGGCCCCTCCATGGATCATTCAGTATCTGGAGTGCTGCAAGTTTGAAAAGAACAATTCGACGGTACAAGCTTGGCTATGTACTCGGTGGAACGCTTTGTCTCATAGGATTTGCTTCAACATTATTCATGGTGTGGAAAGCGTGGCCGCAGATATCTTCTAATCCAGACCCCCTGTCTTACTTATGGGCTTTTCTCTGGGAAGAACAGCTTAGCCTAGTTACTGGCGTCGAACTCAAACTGGCATATTTCGCGATTCTAGCAGCCATAATGCTGATTGCTGGAGCTATAGTGCTAATGTATAGTCGTCAATGGTTCTTCCTTCCTGAGAGGACAATGACGTTGCGATGTCCCTTCTGCAAAAAGCAGTGGCTCGCAAGCTATGATAGAGGACAAGTACTATGTCCGCACTGTCATCATCTGGTTCACCCGAAAATGGTGGATGCATAGTGCAGCTGTAGGTTGTCACTCTGCGAAATCCTTGAAAGCTACGTGGGCAAAATATATAGGCCCTCCTTTTTAAGGGAATAACTGGAGAGGATTGAACCCCCAAGGCATTAAGACGTTGTCTGACCCGTCGTACAGCTGAGGGGTTTCAGCCCTGCCTCTCCAACTTTGTTAGTTGACATCAAAACAGAGGCGTTTTCTTCAGCTTTGTCAAATGTTGTTCTTGTTCACCTTGCAAATACGTGCATTATTGAGCGGACAGTCTTGTTGTCTCAACCTTTATTAGGTGAGGATAACTGAGAAGATGATGAGAGGATAAGCTTTTGAGTGAAAGGTGGGTAAAAGTTTCCGAGAAAATTCTAAATCAATTGAAGCATTTAGAAGGGGCTAAGAAGAAGGATCGCTTAGAGTTAGTGAGATCCATGCGTTTTGTTTTGAGAGCTTTAGAGATGAGCTTGGTTGGTTGGAAGCAATGGGTAAATAATCCTGACATCATGACCAAATTCACAAAAAAAGACTTGGATAAGATGAATAGCAAACTGTCCGAATTTACCCGTTCCTTCATAGAATACGATATAGAAGCCACGAAATTGGGAACCCAGGTAGGATTGAAAGCCATGAAAAAGGTTAAGAGGAAGAAAGAGCCGACACGTAAGACATCCTATGTTGCCTAAGCAGTTCCTTTCGGCTTTGAGTGTGCACATTTAAATCTGCTGATTACTTATTTGCTTCTTATGTTGACCGACAAAACAAAGGGAATGCTAGTCAACAAAGCCTTACATTATTTTAATGTTGAAGGATGGAATTGCGCTGAATCCGTCTACATGGCGATCTTTTTAGACTATTACGGGATGAATGTAACCCCGAAAACGGTATCAGCCTACGGAGGTGGAATTGCAAGAACTGGCAGCATTTGTGGAGCAGTAAATGTAGGCGTCATGGCGATAAGTCAAAGGTTTGGAAGAGAAAGCGTAAGACAACATCCCAGCCATACGCAACGTCCCGTTTTGGCCTTTCTCAAGCAAATTGTATCTGAGTTTGGCGCCATAAACTGCAGCCAAATCACGAAATGTCAACTATCTAAGTTGGAAGGAATCAGGGAGTTCAGGAATGGAAATGTTAAGGAAAACGTGTGCACGCCACTTTTAAGAAAGGTCGTAGAGACGTTCTTGTATGTAGTTGAAGAATAATCGACCTGTTTGACTCAGGTCTGCAATCATAAGGTTAACTGTGTTTTTCTCGAAAGTCGATTTCAATGTACATTCTGTTCGCTGGCAAACCCGTAAAGATAAAAGATGAGACTGCTAAAGCAGATGGAGGTGTTATCCCTTGAGTTCCACATCTAAACCAAAGGGAAGATTTTATACACGTATCAATGAACGAGATTTCCTAGGGTTAACGGTCTGGCCTGGCAAGACAGACCCTGAAGCTGAAGTCATTGTTGTGCAGATTCGTCGTAGGGATGGAGACAACTGGGAAACTGTGGGACGGCTAGCTGTTTACAGATCTTCTGATGGAATGTATTCAAAACTTCCTGATCGTAAATAGCTCTCTGCAACCTCACGAAACACATTCATCATTCGATCAGCGTCAGAAGATCTTCTAAGATGTAATTTACAAACTCTTCTGTAGTGCTTTTGCTGAAGAGTGTTACCACGCAATTCCTTGTGATGCCGACCACGATTCCCTTTTTCTGCACTTCAAAGACTACGTACCAGATCTTTCCATGGTCGAGATAGTCGTGGTAAAGTTTAGTGTCCGCAAGATCGGATCCTGCTAGACAAAGTTTTTCCACGCCAGGTATGTCGACTTGGTCAAACCATATGAGCTTTGTCGCTTCAGGGTTCGATTCGTGGAGTTCTTTAAGGGCAGTGTGAGGAATCTTCACTTCCACAATGGCGTGAGACGTGATGAAAAGAACCTTGCTGAGCTTATTCGCTATGTAGTTGGTCAACAGTTTCTTTACTCCTCGAGCCACTGAAGGTGCTGACACGATGATGAACACTCTTTTGCCAAATGGTTTTATCCAGAAAATAGATTCTTCGGTAACTGGGGTTTCAACTAAGTTGCGTTTGTAAAAGCGTTTACGCATAAAGTCCTTGCTGAAAACGCCAGATATGGTGTCCTCCTTCATTGTCAAGTCCAATATCTCTGTTACCAGGTTTACAGTTTCTCCGTTCTCAGTCTCATAAAGCTCCTCTTCACGGAAGTCCTTTAGTTTCCCAACAAACAATCTGAGATTAGCGTCCTCTTTTATTTCGAAGACTTTGGCTGGAAGAACCAACTCTCACACCACAGAACAGTTTCGAGTATCTAACTTTAAAAGGTTATACTGGTTCTCAGACAGCAACACTATACCTCGCTAAAGGCGAAACGAGCAACCACCAACCTAGTATTCGTGAAGGATCATGGAATACCCACAGGAACCACCAGCTACATCAGGACGATTTGCATCTTTTTAGGCTAGCTTGCGGGCGAACCGTGGGCAAAGAGTGCGGGGGGTTAGGTTTAAATCTCGGTTTAAATCCTTGTTTTTTACGTGAATCCAATAATTCGATTGTAGGTTCATTCCAAAGTGCGAGGTTAGGTTCAAATACACGTTTATAATCCACGCTTCTCGTTTGTGTAATCCTCGAGGCCTAGGATCATGCTGATTGTAGAAAATAAGGAATTGTATATGGACTCGGCTATTTTAAATTCTCGGGGGCATGCTATCAGGTCTAAATATTCATGCAGTTATCCTGATTAGGTTCTCTAAAAACTGTTTGCTTTCAACGATTTCTCCTTCACTGCCATGAATTTCAAGAGTAAGCCAACCGTCATAATTGACTTCGCGTAAAATCCTTATTAGATGGGAGAAATCGATGTTTCCCCTTCCTACGGGAAGATGAGTTGCTTTTCGAAAGTCTTCTTGCAGTGTGGCGTCATGAACGTGGATGTCTGAGAGTCGACTTTTGAACCTCAGAACTGCCTCATCAAGATTTAACTTTGCCTGATATATGTGTCCTACTTCGAGTAGAACGCCGAGTTTTGTTGAAGGAAAATATGAAACAAATTGCATGAAGTCACGTAAACCGTTGAAGATAAAAGGGGGATAGCAAAAAGTCTCTAAAGCCATTTTAATTCCGTTATTGAATGCAGACTCTACTTCTTTCTTGACCAGCTTAAAGAAGCGAGTTTTCGCTTTCGATAAGAGTTCCTTGTCTTCGAGGTTTCTTGTTGTAAAGAATGGTGGATGAAACGACACCAGCGTTGAGGTGATTTCTCTACAAAGCTTAATACCATGGTGTATCTCCTTCTGAACTCTTTCGTACTCCTCTTCCGTTATAGCAAACTTTTTCGCATCGTAAAGCCCTCCGATGTGCACATTACATTCCATATCATAGCGATCAAGAATTCTTCTCAAACGTTTGCCATCAATGTCAACAAAGTCGCTGAGCGGCCCAACTTGAAAACATTTAAAACCCAAGAAGGCAGCTTCCCGAACGAGGCTGAAAAGTTCGCTACTAGCATAAGGTGGACTCGATTTCAAAAAGCCTTCTGGCGCTGAGTGAAGAGCTACTATCATATTTATCCCCCATAGAATTTGATTCGACTCTTATTTCTCTTCATTTGTTAACCGTGCGATTTATCCAAAAAGAATTTTGTACAAACTTAGTGCGGGGGGCTAGGTTCAAACCTTGGTTTAAATCCTTGTTTTTGCATAGACCCAAGAAAACGATTGGAAATTACTTTGAAAGTGCCGGGGGGTTAGGTTTACATATACGTTTATATTCCACTTTTTTTGGAGCCGGGGATGTGATTTGAACACGGGGTGCACTGGTGATGTCTACCGCAACCTCCGTCCTTTTTTGTTGAAGCATTTTCGGAGCGCGGTTACGTCGGTATGTCCTTCTTTTGAAAAACTCGTATGGCGATGATGACTAAGACAATCGCCAGTACAGTCAAAATAAGGAAGTCTCCTCCTTTGAATAGATCGTCAATGATTACAGAAAAGTAGTCCCAGTACTTGAAGATGCTAATCGTTTTCATCCATTCAAGACTCTTGGAGAAGCCGCCAAAGGTGTACAAGAAAAACTCCGCAAAGACAAAAGCAAACGTTATGCCCATGCCTGTCCTTACTTTCTGGAAGAAGACGGCAGTAGCTATACCAACGGCCGCTATGACCATGAGGAAGGGCAAGGAGCCTATCAGTGAGAGCGACACCGCATTGGCAGAAAATTCATTGAGCGAATTGATGCTTACCAGTCCCCAAGTGAGCCCTGCGATTTGCACTAAGACTATGAACAGGGCGATGAAACTCATGGCAGTGAATTTCTCCAAGAGATAACGTCTACGGGATATTGGTGCCGAGAACATTACATCCATACGTTTGTTCTCGAAATCACTTGCAATGAGAGATACAGACAAATAGGCAATAAACAACCCTGTAAGCATCCACGCCCAGCCGTAATACTCTAGGGCTACGAACCCCTTAACTTCAAGCATGCTGATGTTTCTTCCGCCGGTAAAGCCTGCATAGGCAGGGTTCTTTAATAGTTCTTGAAATGGATCTTCACCTTTTTCTGTTGCAGTAATGCCAATTAGCACAGGATCTGAAGTTTCTTCTAATACAGCCATGACCGCATAGTACCTTTTCCCCTCGAAATCCTCTTCAAAAGTAATGCTGGTCTCGTTACCCATGTATTTAATATTTGGCGTCACCATGCTCGACCGATTGTCCTCCAGGACCATGTAGCTAGTTGCGGTTTCCACTGGTTCCCATGAAAGGGTGATCATGCCTCCTTGCTCATTGGGAAGCTCAAGGTGCACCTTGCTTGCTCCTTCCAACTCTTCAATTAATGAATTTCGGTACGTGGGAAAAATCAGCGGGATGCCAGCTGAAATGACCAGGACAAGCAAGCCAAATATGAGAATGCCTTTCCATCCTGTTTTGAGTTCCATAAATGCAATTCTACCAAACATCACGCATCACCTCTTTCATCTACTTCTTCCTCCGCATAATACTTCAGGAACAATTGCTCCAGGCTATAGGTTTTCAGAGTCATGTTCAGTATCTGATGATTTGAAACGGCTTTGATGACGTTGTCAAGATTCTCATGTATGGTCAGAACAAGTCTGCCATTATCTTGGTGTATGCTGCTTACGCCTTTAAACTTGAATTCATCGATGTTGAAAGGATCTCTGAATTCAACCTCAAGCACCTTTCCTGTCTTTTCCTGCAGCACCTTTATGTCCTCTACAACTGTTAGTTGCCCTTTTCTGATGATGGCAACCCTGTCGCAGACTGATTCAACTTCTGCCAAATTGTGTGAGGACATGAAGACGGTTTTTCCATGTTTTTTCTCTTGGCGCAGA
>JABAOC010001586.1_pt1 | contig 37060 bp, 32 predicted proteins | sample 7062161 | NCBI WGS metagenome assembly JABAOC01 (sample SAMN14538625, study PRJNA623070) | marine sediment metagenome | biome: marine biome [ENVO:00000428]; feature: marine pelagic biome [ENVO:01000023]; material: deep marine sediment [ENVO:00002113] | place: India: Gulf of Khambhat ... | reverse complement strand
CGAGAATTCCCTGCAGGGGGAAGGCGATCAGGTTTTCCCAGACCATAATCATGGGATTCGAGAACTCGAGAGCCGCTGCCTGTTCTTTTATTATTTTCTCTCGGGTTGCCACGAAACTTTCGAAGGTGTACAGGGCCAGTTTGTCGATGAGACTGCTAAAAATCATAATTTCAGCAGCCATCTTCTTGGGCTCCTTGACGTGTTGCCCTATGTACTTGTTTACGGCTTCCTTGAAGCTCATGATGAAGAAAGAGGTCTCCTTGGGAGTGAATCCCTGCTCAGCCCTGCTGGCGCTGATTTTCCCAAGCATTGTCACTAGCTTTTGATACTCCGGGCCGGTGATGTCCTCGAAGTTCTCTGAGCTGATAGCTGTCACAAATTCGGTCACGAAAGACTCGGTCTCTTCATCGAATTGATCGACGGTCATCAGCTTGAAGGTGCGGTCGGCCGTCGCGCGGATGTTCTCCTTCCAAGTCTCCAAAAGATGCTCACGTTTCTCCTTCAGCAACTGAGCGGTGTTTAATCTAAATTTCAAATCACCATCCATGTTTAATATTTACATATACATCACATATATATGCAGGATCATACCTAATTATGTCGCCAATTGTATTTATAGTTAACTCAAATGCGGATACCAACCCTTAAAACTCGCAGTGAGAGTTGTTTGTAACGTTTGTTCGTACAAAAATTAATTATCGACAACGATACATCTTTCGAGTGCAATATATCTTCTAACGAGACGGAAGTTATGGCTGATAAAACAGATATAGATGAGATGGTACGGACTCTCGCCGATTTCCCCGAAGACTCGCGGAAAAAGATGATTCTAGATCATCTTAAAACGATTGCGGCCCAACCTGAAGAGCAGAGAGTCGAATCTGTAAAGGCTATGATACTCGCAGTTTCCAAGCTAGACCCAAAGAAAAAGAAGGAATTTATAAGAACACGAACCAACGCATTAATAGAGGCCCCTGCACAAGTGAGGCAAACTATTCAGATTGCAACGGTGAGCGCAGGAACACAGGTTCCAGCAGAAGTTAACCAATCTGACATGATGAACACCTTGGAAGCATACATGCAATGGTCCAAAGAGAGGCATCAGAAGTTCGTGGATAATCTTGCAGGAGTCTTTCTAATCCTATGCCCCCAGCTCCTCAAAAACCATTGTATGGAATGCTCATTGGACTGGTTATAGTTCCTATCGGAACCAATCTATTGCGGCTTTCTTAGCCCTGGTTTGCTCGTGAATGTCTTCAAGTACCTTCTTTCCCGTCCATACGGGTGATCTCCGCTTCCTTCGAGCTCTCGCTGATCATCTCCAAGAAAGCCCCACTAAAATCGGGTCATGATCTCGATTCTTTGTCTTTCTATCTTGGACGCCAGCCTTATATCACGCGCGCAGTCTTAGGATTTGGAAATGAAAGCCTTAAATTTATGTGACCTAGATATTACACTGACAGTAACTCCTAATCAGAGTGATCTATCTTGCTTTCTTTGAACGAGAACGCTGAGATGTTGTCTGATTTCGGGCTCACCCATAATCAGGCAAAGGTGTACATGGCTACAGCTAGACTTATGGTGGCCACAGTCAGCCAAATTTCAAAAGTGTCGAAGGTGCGACGGGAAGATGTCTACAGAATACTGCCGAAGCTCGAAAAAATGGGATTGACTGAAAGATTGTTGGGAAAGCCAACCAAAATCAGAGCCATGCCCGTGGAAGAGGGGCTTCCCATTCTAATCAAACAGAAAGAAGATGCATTCCGCGAGAGAATGTCCCGATTGAAAGCTAAAACAGAAACGATTTTGACGCATTTCGCGCGTGTGCCGCGACTGGAAGTGGAAGAAAAAGCTAATTTCGCGCTGCTCACGACTCGAGAAACCATAATGGGTAGAATGCTGGCTATGACAAAAAAGGCTGAAAAAGAATTTGACATTGTATTCTCTAGAAGACAGCTCATGCAATTCATACATACTTTCGCTGAACAACTCAAGAGGACCATAAAGAAAGGGGTAAAGATTCGGATAATATCGGAAGAACCCGAGTATGAAGACTCCCTTCCAAGAGTTATGGAAGAGAGTATATCACCTGGAAACTCTATCGACTTAAGATATACAGATCTGCCCTCAACTCATTACATGATCGTTGATTTCACAGATGTTCTGATCGCAACCACCACAGAGGGAAACATGGCAGAAAATCCTTGTCTGTGGACAAACAGCGACAGCCTCAAGGCAGTCTTTCAGGGAGATTTTGAAAGCCTTTGGCGTAATTCCATGAGCTGGAAGACTATTGAAAAAATTGCTGTTCATGAGAAGATGATTCGTTTTATGGAACAATTGAGACCCACAAACCATCTGATATTCGTGTACGATTCTCCAGAAGCCAAATACAACGTCCTTTTCACCTACCTCAAAGTTGGACTAGAAAAGGAAGAAGCTGGAATATATGTGACCGGTGATGAGACCCCAAGCCAAATAAGAGAAGCCATGAAGGAGTTTGACATCCAAGTGGAAAAATACGAAAAAACAGGCGCTTTACGCATCTCTAGATACGAGGACATTTACCTTGCAGATGGAGAATTAGATGTGGCCACCACGATGAAATCATGGAACACACTTTACAATAGAGCCTTAAAAAACGGCTTTAAGGGATTAAGAGTCACTGGAGAAACTGCATGGTTCTTCAAAAGCAAACTAATCCCAGAACTAATAGAATATGAAAAATCATTACACAGAGTTATGGACATCCCAATGATTGCCATCTGCGCCTACAACGCCAAAATGCTAAACAGAAGCAAAGACCCAATAAACATATACACTGAATTGGCCAGAGCTCATGGCACAGTCCTGTTCACAGGAATAGACCGAAGACTGGGAAGAATGGAGATCAGGAAAATATAGACTCTTTTCATGGAAGCTTGATGCCCGGAGGACCCTACATAATCTTCCCACTACCTGATGCTCGCCCACATCTATCAAGTGTAATTAGAAAAGAGATAACGTAATTCCCCGATTGCCAATTCGCCTCATATCCTCAATAACAAAACAAGTGAAAGCCCCATGCTCAAAATTGTTTTTGGCACCGATGGCTGGCGCGCCATCATGGGCAAAGACTTCACGTCTTACAATGTTAGAGTTGTCGCTCAAGCTATTGCCGATCATCTAAGGGTTTCTGATCGGAACTCATAAACTCACCATCAACAGTATGTTTCGTGAAAGATAATGATATTTATCTGTTTTCTGAAACTAACGTACTCGCTTTTTTGATCATTAACTCAAGAGGTTCTCCAGGGATAGCTGTTTCTCTTCTGAGTTCTTCTGGATTTTTTGCCGCTAGCTGTTTCAGCAGAATTACTCCAGCAGATGCCAATTTTTCTTTGGTCAAGGCGCTTAAACCCCTGAGATATGTTATGGGATATAGTTTCTTTTCTTCAATCATGGTCTGCAAGTCATTGTTCGGGGGAGAACTCCACCCTATGTGATGAATTCCTCTGCATTTCGAGTAATGTTTAGCGTGTTCTGAGAGTTTAGTGTTGCAGACTATCATTGCCCTGTCTATTCTCAATTTGTTCAATCCAAGTCTGAATCCTTCCGTGACGTCTTCGAATACAGCTCTTGCAACGCGGCTTGCATCTAAGCCCGTTGGAGTATGGTAGTTGAAATGGTGCTTCACTTCTACAATGTATGTCTCACCGTTTTTTGCAGCGACAGCGTCGACTTCATGTTCTACGCATTTTCCTTTTATAACTTGGTTTGGAATAACTTCATAATCGTGTTCGCTCAGCAAAATCTGGATGTAGCGTTCAAAGTCGGGCGCTGGTTTCATCAAACTCAAAGCTTTTCGCAAATCAGTTTGTAGTTTAATAGCGGGTATATACCTGCTCAACTGTCTAAAAATCATCCGAAGAATTTTCCTTGTTTCTATGCCATCGTATATGTTCTTTTCAATTTTTTCGGCAATCGTCTCAGCTATATCTCTAGTAGCACCCATTCTGAGACAAGTTCTCACAATTTTGCTTTTGTCAAACAACTGTTTCGTTCCATCGGCCTTCGTAACGGAAACAGCCAAAACTATCTACCGAAAGTTTATAGTGCGTTTGTCCGCTAAAAGAATGATCATCCATACAGGTGTGGATTATTGTTAGAATTAGTTCAAATAACTGCCGAAAAAATAAAAAAGCTTAAAGTTCAAGGCGCGAGGAACGTTGCCATAGCGGCCATTAAAGCGGCAGAAACTTTAGCGAAGGAAACAAAGGCGAAGAATAAGGAGGAATTTTTGAAGGAACTTTCACAAGCGAAGAAAATTCTTTTTGCTTCAAGAGAGACGGAACCCCTCATGAGAAACGCTGTTCGATGGATAACAAGTCAAGTCGAAAGAAGCAGAAAGGAAAAATTTCCGGAGCTAGCCGAAATAGTCTTCTCGGCTTCGCAAAAATTTCTAAAGACGCTCGAAGATTCTAAAGAGAAAATTGCTGAAATTGGGGCAAGAAGAATTCGGAACAATTCGGTGGTTCTCACTCATTGCCACTCTTCTACTGTTACTCACGTGCTGAACAAGGCCAAATCGGAAGGAAAATCCTTCGAAATCATCTGCACTGAGACCAGACCCCTTTTTCAAGGAAGAATCACAGCGAAAGAAATGTTGGAATTAGGCGTGAGCACAACTTTGATTGCGGATTCAGCCGCACGCTTTTTTATGAACCAAGCTGACTTGGTAGTTGTTGGAGCCGATGCGATAACCTCTGAAGGAAACGTTATAAACAAGATTGGAACAAGCATGATAGCCCTCGTGGCTCAAGAAGCCAGAACACCTTTCTACGTTGTTTCCGAACTCTTGAAGTTCGACCCAGCAACTATCTACGGAGATTATGAAAAGATAGAAGAAAGAAATCCAAACGAAATCTGGAAAACTCCTCCGAAGAACTTGGTCATAAGAAATCCAGCCTTTGATGTAACAAGGAGAGATTTTATTCATGGCATAATATGCGAAGAAGGGATTATTTCTCCTCACTCAGTAGTTGAAGTTGTGCGCAGAAAACACCCGTGGGTTTTCGAGTAGCCAAGCTACTACGCCTTCTGTCTCCACATCTTCAATGCAATCTCAAGTTCCGAATTTGTTTTCGCATATTCACTTAAGGGCACGCCATCTAGAGTCGCTTCTACTGCTTGTCTCATGGCTTTTGCCCCTGCAACCGTTCCATCTCTATGACCGTGGATCCCTCCACCAGCTTGGATAATAAAGTCTTTCCCGAAAAACGCCACCAGGTCTGGAACTAGTCCTGGATGTAGGCCGCCTGAAGCAACCGGGAAAACTCGCTTTAAACCATCCATTTCCTCTTTTAATGCTTCACAGTTCTTCTCCACTTCCTCTCTTGTTTCAAACATTTTTCCAACAACTGTGCCCACGTGAAGTTGATCTATACCTACTATCCTGACTAGTTTCGCTATTACTTGCATAGCGATTCCATGCTTAGGATTTTTGGTGAACGCTGCATGCCCAGCCCTGTGAGCGTGGATGACAAGGTCAAAATCCTGTTCGCGTAGCGTCTGCATCGCGGAAAAACCACAGGTCAAAATGTCAATCATGACGTATTCTCCACCATGGTCGACAACAGACTCAGCTCGTCTCAGCATCTGCTTCGTTTCCGTTGTGACGTTGACCATGTAAACCTTTCTTTCACCAGTTTCTTCTTCGGCTTTGTCTCTACTCTCTAAAGTTCTATTGACACGATCTTCAAATGGATCAAACCTTTGACTACTCAAGTTCTCATCATCCTTTACCATGTCGCATCCTCCAATCCAAGCTTCAAAAGCAACTTGTGCATGATCCAGCGTTCTCAACCCAAGCTTGGGTTTAATTATCGTCCCAACTAGCGGCCGGTCATAAACCTTCAAAAGCTTTCGGACTCCATTAACACCATATTTTGGCCCCTCAAAGCTTCTTATAAGTTCTGAGGGAAAGCGGATGTCATCAAGGCGTAAGTTCTTGAGAGTTCTCAATCCGAAGACATTTCCAGAAACACTACTCAATATGTTGGGCATATTTCTCGGCTCGAAAAGCTCAATTGGATAAGCTATTTCCACGCAATTTGTTTCCATACTGAAGACGCGAGCAGCCAATTTCTCAACGTAAGGTTTCACTGTTGTTAGCTCCGTCCATGTTCCTATCGAACTTTCGGCAGCAACTCCACCTGCAGCTTCTTCCAAGCTAACGCCATCTGGTTCAACGTAGAACGTACAAACAACATCCGTTGCTTTAGGCTCATATCTCAAATCTACAAAATCTACGTATCTCAACCTACTCGAACCTCTCAGTATTAACGATTAAATTAGCCTTCTTAAAGCCTTTAATCGCTGACTTACCTTACTTCTTGACCAAGAGTGAGCTTGAATGGAGCTTAAAGCAAGACTCTTAGACATTCATGCTGGCGGAAGAAGAATCGCCATATTGGACGATGAAACCGCGAGTCTTATGGGAGTACATTCTTCAGACAGGGTGAAGATAACATACAAAAAGGAGGAATTAATCGCCATCGTCAACATCGCTACCAACTTCCCGGTTAACTATATAGGACTTTACCAAGAAATCTCAACAAAGCTTGGAATAAAAGACAGAGAAGCCATTGAAGTCCAACCTGCAGAGGGACCACAAGCGCTCAATTATGTTCAGGCAAAGATACGTGGCGAAAGATTACGAGAAAACGAGGTAAGAACGATCGTTGAAGAAGTTGTGGAACGTCACTTAAGCGATATCGAGATTGCGTCCTTTGTAACCGCGCTTTATATTCACGGATTGAGCATGGACGAAATTGAAGCCTTATCCCAAGCCATGGTGGAAACCGGCAGCACGCTGGTCTTTGACAAAACTCCAATTCTAGACAAGCACGGTATAGGCGGAGTACCTGGTGACAAGACATCAATTCTAGTGGTGCCTATTATTGCCGCCGCCGGTTTCACCATACCCAAAACATCATCTAGAGCAGTCACCTCCCCAGCGGGAACCGCCGACCGTGTTGAAACGTTCTGTCCGGTAAACCTGACCATCGAAGAAATAAAAGATGTGGTGAGGAAAACAAATGGTTGTATGGTTTGGGGCGGGGCCTTGGAGTTAGCTCCTGCTGATGACATTTTCATTCAGTTTGAGTATCCTCTGGCGATAGACCCGTTGCTACTTCCATCAATCATGAGCAAGAAGAAAGCCGTAGGCGCGACGCACGTAATCGTAGACATCCCCACGGGAAGAGGCGCGAAAGTCAAAACAATCGGCAGCGCAAATGCCCTTGCAAATGATTTCATAGATTTGGGCAAGCGTTTGGGAATAAATGTTCAGTGCGCTTTGACCTTTGGAGAGCAACCTCTAGGATATGCCGTAGGTCCAGCATTGGAAGCAAGGGAAGCCCTATCAACAATCACAGGAAACGGTGCAGCTGACCTTCGAGAAAAAGCCACTAACATATCGGGCATACTCTTCGAGATGATTGGAATCGCAAACGGAAAACAAAAGGCAGAAAATCTCTTGGGATCAGGAAAAGCAGAAGAAAAGCTAAGACAAATAATCGAGGCCCAGGGAGGAAACCCGAAAATAGAGCCTGACGACATCAGAGTGGGGGAAAAAAGAGCCGAAATGACAACGAACAAGGACGGGAGAGTTTTGTGGATTGACAATCGTAGCATCGTGAAAATCGCTAGAGAAGCCGGAGCTCCAAAAGAAAGAGGAGCTGGAATAGTATTGAAAACAAAACTTGGAGAGCACCTTAAAAAGGAAGAAGTTCTCTTTGAGATTTTCGCCGAAAGAAACCCAAAATTAGAAGCTGCCGTAGAATTGGCAAGAAGACTTCAACCCGTAGCGTTAAGCAAAAAGCCAGAGGAAAGAATGCTCATGGGACGAGTGCCAACTCGAACCGTACACAGAAGAACATTCATGCTAGAGAGATGATTCCAGTCATCTCTCTGAATTGCAAGTCCACGCAAACTCACACGGTAGAATATTTATGATGCGCGCGTCACTACGTTAAAATATTTAAGTAGAATCCGGCCCAAAACGGCTTGAGGACTTGATTTGCCAATAGACAAGCAAGAGTTCGCTATGATGATAGAAAGGCAAATTGAGAATGAGAAAAGAGCCGCGACGCTTCTGCAGAGTTCAATGAAAAAGACAGATAACACGGTTATTCAGCTAATGCTGAACAAGCTTGCCCTAGACTCAACTAGGCATGAAACAATGCTGATGACCATTTTACAATTGTTGAAATCTTCTCCAGAAGAACAATTTGGATACGAAGGCGAGGAATTCCGGAAAGTAATTGAGAAGCATGTCGAGATTGAACGTAAAATGCTTGAGGATTTCGAGAGAATTGTCGATAGGACAGAAGATAGGCGCATACGGTTCATTCTTCAAGACATAATTAGCGACGAGAAGAAGCATCATGCAATAATGAAGCGCGTCCATGAGCTTATCAGTGAAGGAGAGAAGGTTCAAGATCAAAAATGGTGGGATTTTCTCTTCAGATATTCCCGCCTAACCGGATAAACTCGAGACGGTGTGCGTACGTCCGTTGAAAAGACTGCAATTAACACCGCATTTGATCATGTGCCTTATCGGGTTCAGCTACATAGCTTCTTCTTCAGTGATCACGCCGATTCTGTCGATTTACGTGAAAGACTTCATAAACGCACCTATCGAAATGGTTGGTTTGGTGACCTCCATGTTTTTTGTCGCTTCTTCTTTAGCAAGGATTTCTCTAGGCGTCTTTGCGGGGGGCAGGAAGACAATAACTCTTATGCTGCTTGCTTTTGTAGTTCTTTCCATCTGCCCAGCACTCTACCCTTTAACCGAGAGTATCATCCTGCTAATTGTCTTGCGTGTTGTACAGGGTTTTGCATTTTCTTTCATCGGAACGGCGTCCCTGATTCTGGCTGCTTTGGCGATTTCAAGTGTTGAGAGGGATAGAGGTGTTGGCACGTATACAGCGTCGTTAAGTCTCGGTCTATTGGCTGGGCCCGCAATCACTACTTTTTCTATTCCTTTGTTTGGTGTCTCAAACACTTTTTATTTTGCGAGTTTGGTGGGTTTTGTTGGAATCCTTGCGGCTTTTTTTCTGTATAGGAAGATTTCTTCGATTGAGAGAGATTGGCAGATCATTGGTGTCGCTGTGGATACAGAAGCCCTCAGAAGCAAGATTTCAGCTATCCTGTGTAACAGGATGTTTGGCATGGCCTTTGTTGGAACTTTTGCCTTCTTTGTTCTTTTCGGAGTGATCCTAGCCTATGCTCCGCTTTACGCAAAAGGGAAATATGAGTTTAGCAATGAGCTTGTTTCCGTGCTTTTCCTCTCATATTACATCGCCACTACAATTACTCGTCTTTCCGTGGGGAGAATAGCGGGAAAAGTAAGCAAACCAGCACTTATGATTCTCAGCACAGCGTTGGCAGGGTTATTTTCTTTCGCCCTAGCGATCTCTGTAGACGGTTTCGCTTTTGCGGGAATTTTCGCCTTAATTGGCGCTGTTCACGGCGTAGTCTTTCCCATAGGCTCCATGCTAATTGCAGAGCACATCCAGCCTTCAAGAAACATACTCGCTAACTCACTTTATATGATGGGAAATGACATCGGGCAGGGAATTGCGCCATTGATTACGGCAGGCCTGATTATTCAGTATGGACTGGAATACAGTTTCATAGCATCAGCAGTAATATCAGCAGCAGCAATGTTGTTACTCCTTTGGCTAGGCATGCGCAAAATCACCTAAGTGGTATCTCTAACTAGTCTTTCTTAAACCTGCTAACGCTACAAAGCAATTTACTACTACCTAACTTCGTGAACATGCAAAGCTTTTTCCAACAATAATAAGAAAAGTTTAATTGTTTCCAAAATAAGCAAACCAGTAGAAGGCGGAATCATGGTTAAAATTGTAGTTGATTATGCCAAATGCGTTGGAGACGGCCACAAAATCTGCGTGGAAATATGCCCCGCTTCAGTTTTTCGCAATGAGAAGTCGGCAAAACCGAAGGTTGTGAATGAAGAAAGCTGTACCTTATGCAGAGTATGCGAAGTGAATTGTCCAAGCCAAGCCATAAAGATTTTAGCCTAATTCTCTAAAATTCGCAGTAGTTCGCCCCTACTGTTTCTTATTTCTACCCTCAAATTTTCATTAGTCAGTCTCGTGGCACACTTTATGCACGGGTCGTAGGCTCGTATTACCATCTCTATTCTATTCAAGAGTCCTGGCTTGATTTCGCCATGTTGTATGAACTCCATTGCAGCATCCCTAACGTTGAGGTTTATAGCCGCGTTGTTCACCTGGGTCGGTATTATCAACTTCATTCTTTTCAACCGTCCATTTCTAGTTAGGGTGTATTCGTGAGCAAGTGTTCCCCGAGGAGCTTCCACAACCCCGATACCTCTGCCGCGCCTAGGCATTACCTCCACCCTAGTGTCTGTGCGGGTCAAGTGTTCATCCGCCAAAAGCTCGTTTGCTCTTTCACATGCGTACATGAGGTCTATGAGGCGAGCATAGTCGAAAAGCAGAGTGGCGTGTGCTGGGCTTCCAAATTTTCTCCTAAACTCCCTCAACTCTTTGTTGGCATGCCCTGTATTCGCCCGACTGTTTACGTTCATTCTTGCCGTTGGACCGACTTGAACTATTCCTTTCGACCATCCCAAACCTTTTAAGTAGGCGAATTTTGCGTACGTCCATTCATAAGTTTTCTCTTCAAGGTATTTCATAAAATCTTGGGCGATAAATTCTGAGAGCGTTTTGCCCTCTGGATTTATGATGCGGATCTTTCCGTTATGGAATTCTAGCGCCTCGTCTTTCGTTAAAGACATGTAATGAGTCTTGTAGTCTCCAGCTTTCCTGAACTCCTCCCAATTTTTGTCGAAAAGTTCCTTTCCGAGTGTGAAGGCTTCCCTCGTGATTGCGCAGGCGTTTTTCGCTTCCTTGAGCAATTTTTCCCGTTCCCGCTCTTTGAGTGGGCTGATTAGGCCACCAGGTATCGTGGAGACTATGTGAACTTCGCGTTTACCAATAACCCTTAAGATGCGGGCTCCAAAGCTTCTGAGTGCTATGGCTTTTTTCCCTATGTCTGGTTGTTCTTGCATAATTTGAAAGATATTTCTCTTTGAAGGATCTTCTTCTGCGGCGAACCAGAAGTCAGGGAGAGTTAGGAAAAAGAAGACCAGGGAATGGTTGCTGATTATTTGTCCCATGAGTAGGAGTTCGCGGAGTTTTCTCGCCGTTTCTGTTATCTCTGTTTTGTATATGCTTTCTATGGCCTTGACAGATGCTATGATATGGGCGGTTGAGCATACTCCGCATATTCTTGAAATTATGAAGGGAAGCCTTTCTGCTTCCATTCCCCTCAGAAAGTAGTCGAAACCGCGGATTTCTGTAGCATAGAAGTTGGCGTCTGAAACGTTTCCAATTTCATCGAGAAGTATTATGACTTTTCCGTGCCCCTCAATCCTTGTTGTCGGAGAGATAGTTATCTCCCTTTTTTGACTCAAATGACTCTCTCCCTCGCTTTGAAGCGTTCAAATTTTGAGAAAATGAAAGTGTGGAAGATGAATGGGTTGCGATACAGCTCGTCCTTCACCTTTTCCTCCAGAATACTTGTTCTTTTCGATATTACTTTGACAAAGAAAGCGTACATGTCTCTTGACCTGAACATCAGCGAGTCCGCTGGGCCTCTGCATCCGAAGCATGTGAATCCCGCTCTTGGGCATGGTGCTCCGCAGCCATCGCGAGTGAGGGATCCCAAACAAACAAAGCCCTGACTTACTAGGCATAATTTTGGATCAGCCTTTTTCTCGTATATTCCGTGAAGGCGGTCAAGCTTTGCTGGAATTATTTTCCTGTTGCATTCTGTGCAGACAACGCTTCGATGGCGAACAGGTGCTTTTCCGCTCAGTATGCTTTTCAAGGAGTGAACTATTAGTAACGGCATAGGCGGGCATCCCGGAATATAATAATCAACGTCGACAAAGTTGCATATTGGATACATCAAGTCTTCTAATTCTGGAAGCCTGGCTGAATCGAGAACACCGTATTCTTTCTCTAAGAGGTTCTTTAGAGAAAGTATGTTGCCCAGGCTTGTTACTCCGCCATGTGTTGCGCAGATTCCCAATGCAACAAGAATTCTGGATTTAGCTCGCACCTCCCTGATTAGTTTCTCATCCTCCTCAGTTCTAACTCCGCCCTCCACTATTGCCAAGTCAACTTGTGGAATCTCCCTCAAGTCTATAAATGTGGGTGAGTAAACAATTTGAAAATCCCCTGAAAGAATCTCCATTAAAGCCTCGCCAGCATTCAAAAGGGAGGATACGCATCCCGCACAGCACGTCAAAGAAATTATGTTGACTTTCAAGAATCTGCCACTCTCAATTCTTCAGACATGCCATAATTTCTTTATGAATTATCTTAACGTTGATTCTTCTGTGCATGTAGAAACATAAAGGATTTCATACTATTAACACTTAGACTGATACTATGAACACATATAGTTGAATGCGGGATAAACTTATGGTAATGGCGAACTTGAAGGTCATGACAAGGAGAACTGTTTCGGTGGATAATTACCTTAATGGATTGACAGCGCCTTTCCCAAACAAGTATTCAGAAAGAAAAAGAACTTTCAAACTAGATGAAGAAGCAGTTCACAGGCTAAAGGACTACGCGAAAGATATGGTAATCGTCGTTTTTTCGTCAAGCAAACCAAAACAGGCACATTGGCAGCACAGTCTTTACACCATTCAGCCGAAAGAAACCGGCATGAAGGTAAGAGTTTTTGGACGTCTCAAAACAGACCCTTCAAATCCCGAGGAAAGATGGAGAATCCCACCGTCTCCGCCAGAAGTAGAGACATTTAGCGTTCACCAATCTCCTCAAATAATCATATTTGACAAGCGAGGAAAGCAGTTGGGAACAATCATTGAAAACCCAACTCCCGCAAACACGCTAGAAGAAGAGATATTTCAACTAATTCAGCAGGAATAAACATGTTACCCAAATGCTTTTCTCTGCAAAATGACAAACATGCGCAAGGGTGAAACCCAAAATTCAACTCTGCGGTCTGTCCGGATGCGGTCAGCTTGCAAGAAAGAAGTGCTGGCGGAACTGAGTTAAGATACACCATTGATACAGAGCTTTCAATAGGAAACTTGGAGTTTCTCCCAGAGTATTTGAGACGCCAATACCTGCTTCAACACGAGAAATACAGAGCTTTCAGAGATGTACGTGTTGTCACTGAAGACGGAGGAAACAGTATTGCCTACAGAGTTTTAGTTCCCGAAACAAGTCAGTATGTGGAGGTCACTCTTGATGCAGGTATCCCAATAGGAGTAGAGATGAAACTGAGCGATCCTAGCATTCCAAAATCCTTTCTGGATCAACTCTACGAAGATCTGTTTCTTATAGTCCAGCTGTTTGAAGAGGAAGTGCGCAAGACGACTTTGTACCTTGCTTTCATGCCCGGAGAAAGGATAGTTCCTAAAAGGGAGAAAACGGGGTTGCTTGCTAGAATCCTCACAGACTCCATGTTGCCCCTTTACGTCGCTTTAATGGCTCTGACCTTTGTGTTTTTCTGGATATTTGGCGGACTGGCGCCCTTAATCTTTGTCGGTGTCTCGTTTGTGTTGGCTCTCTTTTCTGGAAGGCTGATAGCCAGAAGCGGAGATTGGAAAATCACTATAGACCGACCTGAAATGCAACTCCTACAATACCATTTTTCACCTGAGGAGTTCGAAGAGTTCCGCAAAAAACATGCTATGAAAATCCCTGAAATAAGAAAAGGAATCTATGAGGCAACCCTCGCCGCTGACAAACCTATCGACTGCGAGACGGCTGGCAAGGTCTTCTCAGGCTATGGCATAGATTGTGAACCCGAGGATTTCTCCGTAAAGAAGGTCAACCTATTCGAGATTGTGGAAAAGGCATCCAATAGTTTCGGTCTCCCTATGCCAGAAATCGTGGTGGCAAACACAATCATTCCGAACGCTGCGGCTGCTGGCCCCAGCCCTAGGCTGGGAACAATAATGGTTACGACGGGGATTATGACGCAACTTGAGGAAGACGAGTTGTTAAGCGTAGTCGGCCACGAGATAAGCCATCTTAAGAACCACGATCCCTTTGTGATGTTCTCTTTGTCTAGCCTAGAATATTTGCTTCGGTTCTACATTTTCTGGCCATACCTGTTCTTCTTCGGTTTCTATTCCTATTGGCTCTATTTCATGGTGGCGATATGGCTCATCTACCTCTTCGGAAAGTTCTTGGAAGGCAGGGCCGACTTGGACTCAGTTAAAATGATTGGACAACCGAAGGTGATGGCAGAGGCTCTTAGGAAGATCGCCTTCAGAAGACTTTTTCCTCTGTATAAGAGGGAGCCCGCTTTTCGCGGTTACCGCAGGTCTGAGTGGCTTCAGTTTGACCCTCATCCCCCTGCGTACTTCAGGATCGCTCGACTAGAAGACTTCCAAGAACCCGAAAAAATCAAACATACATTTCTCAAATCCATCAAAGACTCACTCAAAGGCTTTCTACGAGCATAACATTTACATCCAGTCGTGTTGGGAAGCACCTCTCACTGAAAATCCAAGTGCATGCTTGGTTCAGCAGAACCAGCACTGAGTTGAAGGATCAAGAAATGATTAAGATTATAAATCGAAGATCGGGTTCAGATCGATCTGGAGATGGTTTAATGCTGAATAATTTCATCTCATCTCTCAAAGGGAAAAGATTGAATGATCATGTTCTCCACGTTGACAATGTTTCCGAAGGACGGTTCGTGGAAGAAATCAACTTCGAATTGTACTTGAAAATCGTTGATGGACAGACTTCTGAAAACCCAGCGGTCAAGGGAAAATATTTTCTGGGTAGGGGAGAATTCTACAAGCCTTGGTTGGAAATATACTACGACAATCGCGTGATATTCAAATCCTCCAAGATCGTAGACCTTTCTGAGGAAAGATTGGATGCGAAGCTGTTCAAGCATCTATCCGACCTTCTTCCTCCAGGCTCACATATCATGGTGGTTTACCTAAGCCACGAAGAAACGAGGAAGGGATTGGAGTATGGTGTTCCCGCCCCCGCTACTTCCCTTGGATATCTTCTATGGAAATCAGGATGCACTTGGTTCAAGGACTGGTATTTTGCTGAAGGTTTTTTGGAGGGAGATATAAAACTTCAGGGCAACAAGCCCTTGAACGAGGAAAACCGAAGAAACGATTTGGCTGAGATTAGTAGAGAGATAACTGAATTCTTGATGGAAGAGAAGAGGACGGAAAAGCTTTTTGTAGATGCTAGAAAAAGGGCTGAGGGCGTCTTGAAAGATATAGCAGGAATGCTAGGGGAAAGCGAGATCCATCAGGGCAGAAAACGTGGGGCTCAAAAGAAAGAAGTCCAAACTGATGCGTAATAGATGGTAGCCCGGGGGAGATTCGAACTCCCGTCAGCGGGTTTCCCAAGAGGTGAAACTGGATAAATCTCCTCTTCCAGAGCCCGCTATGCTTAACCGCTACACTCGGCGGAAAGGATTTCATTCCGTTCCTCCACCGGGCTCTTCCGGGCTGATAAAGGATGGGTCTTGCTCTAATAAAAATTTTAGCAAATAGGTTTATTAAGCAGACAATTGAATAATTTTGAAAAAGAGGTGCAAAGCGCTGTCTAAATCGGCAAGAAGGGAAGATGGTCTTCTTAAATCTCGTATGGCCGACCAAATTGCCTTCTTGGACGAAATGCGGTCTAATGACCTCTCAGAAAAGGCCATCCACGTTTTTTCTTGCGAAACGCATTCCTCAAGTTACTTGGGTTGGTTCCAGCAATCTTGGGTACGACATTGTAATTCCTTTTCCTGATAGAGAGACATTCTATAAACCGACGGCCATATGAGTGAAGACGAGAAAAAGATGAAATGGAAGCGAATGGGAATCCCTCCAAACAAAACTTCAAAAAACGCAAAGAACCAAGCAAAACAGTCGATTTGAGGTAAATTACACCTATCCCCATGATCTGATGTCTTGGTCAAGAACCTTGCCATCTAGATAAATCGTCACAACACCTCCAACGCTCTTATTGTGAAGTTCACTTTCCCTTGCTCGGATGTACAAATATCTAGTCGTTGCGTAACCTGCTGGAAGATTGAAGGTATCGGAAGTAGAGTTAATAGTTTGTTGTTCTGCTATCAGTTCAACCACAAGTTCTGCTTCAGAGACATTATTATTTCCTCTATTGGCTATTCTGATGGAAACTTCCCAAGTCCAAAGATAGTCTCCTCCTTCAATCTCGGTCTTGATTACAAACCTTCTTTCCCACTGAGTTATCTTCAAAACATCAGTTGATACGCCTCCAAAATAGTTAACATATAGATAAATCGCCGCTACTCCAATAACAACACACAGTAGAGCAACAATTATGTAGGTTCGATTCTTACTCGTACGTTTCTCAGGCATATGCATTCGATTCTACACTAACCAGAAAATGAGCATATTTTTGTTTTGGTGAAAAAGAATAACCAAAGAATCTTAATAAACCTACTCCAGAACAAAGACGCTATCCTTGAAACTAGTATCCACATGCGCTGTCTGAATTTCCCCATAAATAAGAATTGGCAGGAGCTCTACATCGAAGGCGAAAGATGGGATGGGTATTTTTATGTGTTCACAAGCCCTAGGTTTTGTTTGTTCATTTCCCAAGGAGCTTTTAAGAAAGAATGCCTGTCAAAAACGGGCACTTGTATCAGGTTATATATGACGAAGAAAGAGTTTCTGAATCCTTTTTCGACTTTCGAGCGAGAAATCAACTGTAAATCTCCTATCAATCTTTGACGCCCACACCTCAACTAACCTGAAACCTACTGTCCCATTCATTTCTTTGAGTCAAAGCGTATGTACTAGGTAGTGAGATGACTTCAGTAAAACTCTCAACTGATGCAAAATCCATTAGACAAAATCGCAACATTTATATATTAAAACATTTCCATTGTGTTAAACACGGCGGCCAGATGGACATTTCTAATCCAAAACTGATGAAGAACCAGCGGTTTTGACGGTTTTCCGGCCTCCAATTCCATCGAGGGGAAATCATGGAAAGAAGAGGGTTGCGGCAGAAGCAGGCGTCAAAGGACAGCTGTCCCGAATGTGGTAGCGCAAAGCTTGTTCACGATTACGAGACGGGTGAAACCGTCTGTGGGGCTTGCGGTTTGGTCATTCGTGAGCAGATGATGGATAAGGGGCCGGAGTGGCGAGCTTTTACGCAGGAGGAGAAGGCGTCTAGGAGCCGTGTGGGGGTTCCCACTTCCTATTCTGTGCATGATAAGGGATTGTCCACGGCTATTGGTCGGGTTGATCGGGATGCCTTTGGGCGCAAGCTTCCCGTCTCTACACGGCTTCAGATGTGGCGGCTGAGAAAATGGCAGATCAGATCACGGGTTCATTCATCTGTGGATCGAAATTTGGCTCAGGCCATGGCTGAGCTTGACCGTCTCTCAGACAAAGCCTATATTCCCAGCTCGGTGAAAGAGAAAGCTGCCGTGATATATCGAAAAGCCCTCGATAAAGGTTTGGTGCGCGGAAGATCTATAGCTGCTATTGCCGCCGCCTCACTGTACGCTTCTTGTCGCAGCACGGAAACGCCGAGGAGTCTCAGGGAGATATCTGAGGCCAGTCTTGTAGACAAGAAGGATGTCGCCAGATGCTACAGGCTCCTGATTAGGGAACTTGATATTTCAATGCCCATTGCTGATCCCCTTACCTATGTTTCTAAGATTGCAGAGAGGACGGGTATCTCAGGTCAGACTCAAGGGGCTGCAATCAGGATTCTGCGTGAGGCTAAAAGTAAACATGCTGCCTCTGGGAAGGATCCCATGGGCCTCGCGGCTGCTGCTTTGTATATAGCCTGTCTGCAGAACGATGAGAAGAAGACGCAGAAAGACATTGCTGAGGCGGGGGGAGTGACCGAGGTTACGGTTAGGAATCGTTACAAGAGTCTTAAGAGGCGACTGGGACTCGAATTGCCAGACTAATAGCCTCCTATCTTTGCCGATTCGATGTCAAATTATTTTTCTTCTCTAGGAGTTCCTTCGTCTTCTACTTCCATCACTATTGGACCCTTGTAGCCGCAGCTCTCACATATATACTGCTCTGGGGTTAGCCAGATGTCAAATCTGCTTGAGAGTCGGAGTTCGGAACTACCGCATCTGGGACAAAGCTTTTTGGTTGCTCCTCTTCTTCTCAGTCCCTTCAGTACCTCACATAAGTTTTGGAGTATGCCCATGCTCCTGCTCCGTGAACCTACTGTAGCTCTACGTTTCTCTCTGGATATCCCAGTTGAACTAGGTAGGAATGCACCGTGTCCCGATGGTCACCCTGGAGGATGATTTGGCTATTTTTGGCTGTTCCTCCACAGGCGCATACGGCTTTGAGTTTTTTCGATAGTTGTACCAAGTTGGTGTCCTTGTCGTTGAGGCCTTCGATGATGGTCACGGCTCGACCCCATTTGCGTGTTTCCAAGCGCACTCTAATTCGCTGTTGTTCCTTGCTTATCTCTCCACAGACACAAATGTCTCGTGGAAGTCCACATATTGGACAGATTTCCGCCATGACGCTCATCTTATCATAGGGTTTGGAGCTATTTAAAATTTTCAGCTACTCCGAGAGCACGCGCAAATTTCGAGGGGCTTTCGAGAGGCTTGCCCAAATGCCTTAGTCTAAGAAAGTTGAATAACTCACAGCGACGGATGATTGGAAGCGCGATTTATCTTCAGTAGGGCTACCATAAAGCTTCGGGCCTTCTCTTTCTATTTTGGGAGAACGTCGATGACGTGCACTCGTAAGATCGTTGAAAGCTCTAGAAGTGGATTCCATAAAACAGAAATAGAAGAAACACTAGAACAGAGGGTTCTAAGACATTTAGAAAGGAGAAAGGCGAAATATGAAAAACAGATTGGCAATTCTAGCAGTGGTTATCTCAATGGTCATTCTCGCGATAGCACTGATGCCTACGATACTTGCTGAGAACGAGCCGACTGTGAATCTTGGAACGAATATGGCGTATTCCTCAGACCCAGTCAAATTCAGTGAAATCGTTGACATTGAAGAATCTATGGCGGAGGATCCAATTCCATATAACCTTGACATGGTTGATGTTGAAGCCACTTCAAACGATGGCGAGGGGATCTATGTGGCTGTGTTGGACACTGGTTTGCTGTCAAACTATCTCCACTTCTTCCCAGAAGGAATGGTTGACATTAAAGAAGAGTGGGGTATAGGGTTCAGTCACGATGTCTGGTATGACCCGACGGGCGATGGCAACTGGTCAATAGAGTATGTAGGCCCAACAGAGTACAGATTCTCCTACAGCGCCTTGAAGGACGACCGAGGCTTTCTCACTTGGGACTACGGCAATCCACTGTGGGTATACTACCCACCCTATGGCATCTGGCTGCCATTCCCATACGGCAGTGGCCACGGCACCCACGTACAGAGCATCATAACTGGCTATCACTTCGAACGAGGAGATGTCAGCGCATGGATACCTGGAGTAGCACCCAAAGTGACAATAATTCCAGCACTTGTGTTGGATACTTGGATATCCTTTGCAGATGATGGGAATGGTTGGATGTGGACTGGCGGCACTTGGGAGATGGTAGCAGCAGGAATCGATTATATCGCACAACTTGCAGAAGAACATGGCATAAAGATTGTCATCAGCATGAGTCTCGGCGGCCCATCTCCATCCCCACTGATTGAAGCCGCGATAGACTACGCGATCAGCAAAGGTGTAATAGTGGTGGCTGCCGCAGGCAATATGAGGTATTATGATATCTTCGGAGAATACATTGACTATCCCGGAGCATATCCTCAGGTGATCTCTGCAGCCGCAGCAGGCTGGACCCAAGAATACGGCGGAGGATACTACGACTACTATTGGTGGTGGAACGATGTGCCAGAAAAACTCAATAAAGACAACTACGTCTACGACCCATGGACAGGAATTACCTACAAGAACAACGCGCACACATACCTGGTAGACTTCAGCGCTAGACCCAATGCAGATTGGGGACAGACTTGGAAGGAGATAGATGTAGCAGCGCCAGGATGCGCGATACGAGGTCCATACAAACCGTATGGTTCAGCAAACTGGGGATATTACGCGGTTTGGGGAACAAGCCAAGCAACACCACACGTATCCGGAATCGCGGCGCTACTCCTGCAATCATACCCCAACCTTGACCAAACTGACGTAGAATGGATACTGAAGAGGGCCGCAGGCTTCGTTCCGATGGCAGCGGATGGCGCGTATGTTTCAGACGTTTTCAGTAATTTTGCTACACTGTACTATTGGTGGAATGACCACAACGCAGGCTCAGGATTCCTGACCTTTGACGCAGTACTTACGATTGCAAAAACTATCAAATAGCCGTAGCACAAGACTCTACTACTACGCGAACCCTAGGGCAACCACTCAAGATAGGATGAAAAATCTATACACCCTCCTTTTTTTTTGTGTATGTCAAAAAGGTGAATAGCCCGCTATTCAAGCGCGCTATCTAGATTGGGTACTGCGGAAGCTGAAACTTAAAGTACCGCACTTCCACCTTCTATAATCAAGAAGCTTTTAGAACACAGTGTTGTGTGAAGATGGGCTACGAAGAAGCGTGGACGGTGCTAGCCGACCTACTTACTGAACTTCGGAAGAAAGGAGAGGCAATCCCAGCCGACGTGATGAAGGACCTACGCTCTGCCAAGACTATGATACAGATTCTTGAAGCTGACCCAACACACGCTGAAAACATTCCGAGGGTTGAGACATACCTGGAAAATGTTGAATTCCAATTAATCTCTGCGGCGCAGGAAAGATTTGGAACAGAGTATGTTGAGCTGTGGATGAAGAAACTTGAGGATGCTAGAAGAATTCCTGAAAGGAAGGAGACAGCCCCCAGATTTGTCCCAGGAGTTCCTCGAGGGAAACATTGGGTGAGGGTTCAGGTCTCGGAAGAGACACCAGAGAGTCATATAGAAAAATTGGCTGAAGAAAACAGACTCTTTTTTGAGATGCGAGATGACGGGTATGTGCTCGTCTGGGGTAAGAATGAGAATGTAAAATCTTTTGTTAAAAGATTGGCTGAAAAGTTTCGCAGCGCAAGAAAGGCTGTGAAAACCCCTTCAAACTCCTAATTGCGGAACGTTGGAGGCATATTTTCCAGAGATATTTCTGATTTATAGAATAATTTTATAGAAAGATTTGCAATAGGCGTGATATTTCCCTCCAGCCCAAAATAGAAGGCGAGCTTGCCAAAATGCCGTACATCAACAAAATCGAACTTAAAGGCTTCAAATCCTTCGGCCCAAAAACCGCTAGAGTCACACTGGATAAAGGCTTCACTGTGCTGACCGGACCCAATGGAAGCGGGAAAACCAACATTGTAGACGCTGTTCTCTTCGGACTAGGAGAGCTGAGTGCCCGAAGGCTCCGCGCCGAGAATTTTTCGAAACTCTCATTCCATGGCTCTCCTGGCGCGGGGATAAGCAAGACAAAAGCCGCCAAAGTCACAATTCAGTTCGACAACAATGATAACCGCATACCCGTTGACACGAGAACCATAACAATTTCTCGCGAAGCCCACAACGACGGCCACAGCGTATATCGGCTGAACGGAAGGAGAATTTCAAGAACTCACATCATCGATTTACTCTCATTAGCCGGAATCAGCTCCACAGGGCACAACGTTGTTGTGCAGGGAACAATAACTCGCATGGCGGAAATCTCCCCTCACGAGCGAAGAAAGATGATAGAAGACCTGGTCGGTATCGCTCAGTATGACGCCGAGAAGGCTGAAGCTGAAGAGAAACTTCGAGCAGCCGAAATATCTATCCGAACCGCCATGGGCCGAATAGACGAGGTGCAGAGAAGAGTCGACGATCTGGAGCGGCAACGCAACGAGCTTCTTCGATACGACTTCATTCAGAACGAGATCAGGCGATTTGAAGCCTTGAAAACTTCCTCCGAGACGCTAGAGTTTGAAAGAAGAACCAAGGGACTATCGTCGAGAGTTGCAGAGGCTGGAGGCAAGGTTGAGAAACTGAAGACCGCAAGAGAACAGCTCAGGTCTGAACGTCACGGAATCGAGACGGAATGGCGGAGGCTCAGCTCAGAGATAGTTGAAGAAAGCGGAACAAGGGTTTTTGAAGTTCAGGTCAAGATAGGCGACATAAAATCGACATTAACCGAATTGGCAACAAAAATAGATGCAGAAACTGTGAGTCTTGAGGGACTAAAGAAGGTTAGAGATAATAATACCCAACAGCTTGATGCCATGGAGAATGAAATTCAGGAAAGCTGTAAGAAAATTAGAAAACTGACGAGAGAGCGCAATCAAATATCTAAAGAAATCGCAACCAGGCAATCCCAACACGGCGATATCTCAAGTCGAGCCGCAGAGTTACGAGAGAATCTAGGACAAAACAGCAAAAAAATCCGGGAACTCGAACAACAATCAGACAAGCTCTCTCGAAATCTGGTATCGCTTCGAGGTGGGCATGCCAAAAGCAAAGCCCGCGCTAGGATTCTCAAACGTAGGCTGAGCGGTCTAGATGCTAGAAAAGAAAGGTTTGAATCTAACCTGAACGAGCTAAGAAAATCTCTCAGCGACCTCAAAGGAGTGCAAAAAGAACAAGAAGACCGACTAAAGAATCTACAAAGAACTCTAGACCGAAAAGCTACGCAGAAGGAATCTGTGCAAGGAGAACTCGTTAAGGCCGAGAAGATCGCCGAATCCGCCCGCGAGGCGGTCGTGGAATTTGCCACTCAACGAGAGCTAGCGGAACAGGTTGGAAGGGAAGAAAAGGCCTTGAGAAACCTAGAGGAACTCTCAGAGCTTGGGGTGCTCTCTGGTGTTCATGGACGATTAAGGGACCTCATTAAGGTGGAAAGTGGCTATGAAGAGGCAATAGAAGTTGCAGCAGCGGGTTGGCTGGATTCCGTTGTCGTTCGGGATTTTGATGCCGCCTTTGCATGTACTGAAACGTTAAAGCGCATGAAACTTGGTAGAGCTAAGATAATTCCTATCCGTGAACTATCCGATGTCAGGTCTGTTAGACCTCCAAAGGCTGGAGGAGTACGAAAAGTTGCTTCCGCTCTCGTGAAGTGTGCAAAACAACATACGCCTGCTGTGGCCTTTGTATTCGGAGACACTGTAATAACAGAGGATGATAAGACAGCTTTCACCATCTCACGTGGCGGCTACCGCGCTGTCACAACCGATGGAGACCTTTATGAGGCTGGAGGAGGATTAGAAAGCGGCTACTACCGAGCTCCAATAGATTTTTCCTCAATCATCCCAAGCGAATCTGCCATCAAAAGCCTAGATCAGGCGGTAAAAGCTCTTCAAGACCACCTAGAGAAGCAGGGAAGCGATCTAGTCACATTTGAAGAAGAAATCGATGATACACGGGTAGAAATCGCTCGACTATCTGAAGCTATCACAACTCTTGGAAGCGAGATTGAGCGAATACGCAGAAGCATCAACTATACCAAGCAAAACGTCAGGCGTGTCGATAGGCATATTCAAAGCGTTCAGAAGCGAATGGAAGATGAAAAGACGGAGATAGGCGTTCAGAAAGCGCAACATAAGACTACGCAGAAAAAAATTCAAAGATTACGTGAAGAATTGGCTGAGATGCGGCGAAAGGTCGATCTATCTCGGATTCAAGAGATGGAGCTTCAACGGGAGACGCTAGGAGACAAAATAATAGAGTTACGGCAGAGTCTTGGCAGTGTAGACACTGACCTTTCAACCCTTCAATCAAAGCTGGAGAACGTCCTCAAAGTCGGCTCAAACAACATCAAGATTCAGCTAAGAAAGATAAAAAAGCAGATTTCAACCATGGAGACTGATGTTGAAGAGGCCATACAGCAAAAAAGGCAATTGGAAGAGGAACTCCTAGAACTTGAGAAAACAAAGGAAACGCTGTCGGAATCCGTTTTAACTGCAAGAGAAGACGCAAGGAGATTTTCGTCCCAAATCGATGGCATCGACGAAAGGCTGCAAAAAATAGATGCCAAGTACGAGCGGGCAGATCGCTTTTTCAACGAACTCCAACTAAAACGCCAGACGCTTCAATTGAAGTTGGATCAGCACCGGGTTCAATTGGCAGAACTCGGCTATGGAGAACCTTTTGAGGTTACCCCCGAACAACTTGGATTGGCAGAGTCGTCGCTCAAACTGATGCAGATGGAGCTGGAGAGACTTGGAGCGGTCAACCAACTAGCCTTCTCACATTATGCCGAACAAATATCACGATACAAGGAACTGTCCCTGCGCACGAATGCGCTGGAGCAGGAAGAACAAGCAATTCTGTCCTTTATGGATGAAATAGACAGGAAAAAGCGAACGGTTTTCATGGAAGCCTTCAGCCAAATGGACGAAAATCTAAGCAGATACTTCTCCAAGCTTACGGGCGGCGGAGATGTCAGCCTAAAACTGGAAAAGCCCGACGACCCATTCTCTGGCGGTATAGATATGGTTGTGCAATTCCCAGACAAACCGCCCATCCTGGTTAGCGGCGCCAGCAGTGGAGAGAGATCCGTGGCAGCGGTTGCATTCATCTTCGCTCTGCAAGACTACACGCCTGCAGCCTTTTATCTTCTGGACGAAATTGACGCCCACATGGACGCTTTTCATGTGACAAAGCTTGGGGAGCTCTTGGCTGAAGAGTCAACGAAATCTCAGTTCATGGTTGTCACTCTGAAGCCTGAGATGGTAAGCAAGGCTGAGAAGGTGTATGGTGTTTATGAGCGCAATGGAGTTTCACACGTGATTTCCGCTCCATTCAAGGAGGCTGCGTAATGTCTTCGACCGTCCAGAAGCCATTCTATTTCCAGCCTCCATGGAACATACTCTTCGAACTTCACAAAATACAGAAAATACTTCCATGGGATGTCAACATTTCCTTTCTTTTAGCATCGTTCCTAGATGAGATGGAGAAAAGAGGTGAAATCGACTTTAGGGCCTCAGGCATGGCGCTTGACTCCTCAGCGACGATATACCTTATGAAATCCAAGCTTCTTCTGAAACTTGAGGAACCTCCTCCCACCCCAAGACCGTCGCCAGATTTTCTTCCCCCTCCCCTACTGATTCCCCTCCGTTACGAGCTGACGTCCACAACAATACAGCACCTGTTGACTGTGTTGGAGGAGGCGTTGAAAAGTGAACGCCCGTCTGACTTCAAAATCCTGCCAGAGCCTGCTCTTGAACCCCCACCAGAGATCCTTCCTCCGATCGACAGATACTTAATGGAGGTCGAGGAACAGATGAGTCTTTTGTATGACCGTCTCCTTCAACTTGCTGAAGGAGGAAAGCTAATTGTTTTCTCTCAGATCATTTCTGGATTTGAGAAGTTGGAAGCAATAAAGAAATTCATCACCCTTCTTTTCCTTGCGCAAAGAGGTAAGGTGGGTCTGTGGCAGCAGGAAGATTTTGACGATTTCTATATAACTGTTATAGACGACTCGGCTATTAAAGGAAATTGAGCAGAAAATGTCGGAGCAAACTGAAGAAGAAAAATTGAAGCATGGTTTGGCTCTGCTTGAGGCTGCGCTTTATGTGGCAGGGCGTCCTTTGGATCTAAAGACTCTAGGAGCGGTCATAGGGACTCGCTCTAGACGGAAAACTCGTAGGCTCGCTAGAATGCTGATGAAGAAGTATAGAAATGAGGAGACCCCTCTCGAAGTTCTGGAGCTTGGGGACAAACGCTTCGTTCTGCAGTTGAAGAAAGAATATACCCCTAAGGTTCGAAAGCTTTCCATAAGACCGCTTCTATCTACAGGGCCGTTGAAAACCTTGTCCTATGTCGCTTTTCGGCAGCCAGTCCTCCAGACGCAAGTCACTGAAGTTCGCGGATCCCATGCCTATGGGCATCTTAAACGATTAGAGGATATGGATTTGATCATGCGTGAAAAAGCCGGACGAACAAGATTGCTACGAACAACCGAATTTTTCGCTGACTACTTCAGCTTAAGCCATGATATACGAACCATGAAGCAGCAACTGAAAAATACATTCGAGGATTTCACAAAGGCGAACTCAAAGTAAGGCTAGATTCAGACCTTAGCCCTAGAAAGGACACTGACCTACCGGGCACCCGCCAGAATATTCTGATTCAGCACTTACGTGTTCTTCAGCGCCCATCTCTGTAGTCAACATTGAGCCGACATGCAGTACTTGTTCCCTCCTGCTTCCATACCTGTAAACTGTTACTCCTTTGCACTTCAGCTTGTAAGCCAGCAAGAAAACTTTTCTGACATCTTCAGGAGTGGCATCGGTGGGGAGGTTTACTGTCTTAGAGACGGCGTTGTCGACATACTCTTGGAAGGCTGCCTGCATTTTCACGTGCCATTCAGGGGCTATGTCTAGTGCTGTAGCAAAGATTCGCTGCAAATCATCTGGAACCTGCGCTAGGCTTTGTACCGATCCTGACTTGGCGATTTTCATCATAAGCTCCCTGCTGTAAAATTCTCTCTCCTTGGCGATTTTCTCGAAAGAAGGCTGAATCTCCAACAGCTTTGTTCCCTCCATGACGTTGCGGACAAAGGCCACGGCAAAGATTGGCTCTATCCCGCTTGAACAACCGGCTATTATGCTGATGGTTCCAGTCGGCGCGATCGTTGTCAGAGTCGCATTACGCATAGCTTTGTAGCCTTCCTTCTCCCAGATGCTGCCCTCAAAATTCGGGAAGGAACCTCTTTCATCACCTAGCTCAACCCCTTCCTTCTTGCCTTCTTCAGAGATGAACTTCATAGCCTTCTCGGCCATGGCCAAGGCTTTTTCTGAATCATACGGAATCTTTAGCTGGATGAGCATATCTGCGAATCCCATCACTCCAAGTCCGATCTTTCGATTTGCCTTGGTCATTTTTTCGATCTCTGGTAGAGGATATCTATTAACGTCTATCACGTTGTCCAAGAAGTGGACTGCAGTTCTAGTAACTCTTCTGAGTTTGTCCCAGTCTAAATCTCCATCTTTCACCATCTTGGCTAGATTGATAGAACCTAGATTGCATGATTCGTAGGGTAGGAGGGGCTGTTCCCCACAAGGATTTGTGCTTTCGATCCTTCCAACCTTTGGGATAGTAATGCGGCGGTTTATCTCATCGATAAATATGAGCCCAGGATCGCCCGTCTTCCAAGCCATCGTTATGATCAGGTCGAAGACATCTTTGGCACGTAGTTTCTTCACAACTTCTTTGGTGCGGGGATTTATCAGACCGTATTCAGATTCGTTCAGAACCGTCTTCATAAACTCCTCCGTCACTGCTACAGATATGTTGAAGTTTGTTAACATTCCCTCCATAGACTTCGCTGTAATAAATTCTAGGATATCCGGATGTGTGGCGTACAGAATTCCCATGTTGGCGCCCCTTCTCCGTCCCCCTTGCTTAATGACGTCTGTGGCTGTGTCAAAAACACGCATAAAAGATACGGGTCCAGAGGCGACACCCTTCGTGGATTTGACTACGTCGCCCTTGGGTCTAAGTCTTGAGAAAGAGAAACCCGTCCCTCCACCGGACTTGTGGATTATCGCCATATGTTCCAGCGCATCGAATATGCCTTCTATCGAATCTTCGACTGGCAAGACGAAACATGCGGAGAGTTGTCCTAGCTCAGTGCCTGCATTCATTAGGGTTGGAGAATTGGGAAGAAATTCAAGGTTCGCCATAATTTGATAAAAATCCTCCTCGGTTTTCTCCAAGTCTGCCTCTTTGTCGTAGAGTCGATCCGCCTTGGCTATTGCCTTGGCGACTCTGCGAAACATTTGGCTGGGGGTCTCAATGACGTTCCCCTCCATATCTTTAAGTAAATATCTCTTCTTCAGCACCCTTATTGCATTGATTCCCAGCTTTAGATCATCAACAACATCAAAAAATGTCTTGAACTCTCGGATTTCGGTGCGCTTTTGACGATATAGAATGTATGCTTTGGCAACACCGACATAACCGTTTTTGACGAGAACTTCTTCTGCAATATCTTGGATATCTTCAACATGAGGAATTTTCCCAACAAATCTTTCGCTGACAAGCTTCACAATGGAATCTGAAAGCCCTTTTGCCAGTCCGCCATTCGCTTGCTCTACAGCTGTTAAAGCCTTCAGAATAGCGCTAGTGATTTTCTTCTGATCAAAGTTGACAATTCGGCCGTCTCTCTTACGAATTTTTGAAGGCTTCTCTGGCAACTCTGTTCACTAGCAAAGAGTAAGAGTAACTACCGCCTTTTTAGTTTACTATCTCAATTGTATCTAACAATGGATGTTATTGAAGATGTCAGGAGCACAAACTAGAAGAGAACATTTAAAAACAATTGCTTTATCCTAAGATTTCATCAGGCTTGCTGAGGAGATGCAGAATTGTCTGTTTGGCATGGAAATCTGGACAAGAAGAAGGCCTCAGGTGGCAGAAAAAGATCCTATAGAATGAAGAGAAAATTCGAACGTGGATCATTCCCAGCAGAGACAACTAGAGGTCCAACCAAAAGACGGTTTGCACGTACTAGTGGAGGGAACTTCAAGGCTAGACTGCTAAGTGTAACAGATGTAAATGTATCCAAACCAACAACCGGAAAAACTGAGAGAGTGAAGATCCTACGGGTGATGAAAAATCCTGCCAATGTCGACTATGATCGTAGAGGGGTGATCACTAAGGGAACGATCGTAGAAACTTCACTGGGAGCGGCACTGGTGACATCACGTCCTGGCCAAAGCGGCATAGCGAATGCGGTCCTTGTTCCCAAAAAGGCGTAGTATCTTTTGTAATCTTTGGACTGTCAAGTTTGAGTCAGAGTTTTGGGGGTTCGGTACTAGTTCCTGGATTGAAGCAGGAGGAAAAAAGGCTGGAATGAGCTTAGAATAGACAAAAAAGCTTAAGCAAACCTTAGAATCCAAGAAGTAGATTCAGAATCACGAAAAGGTTTAAATAAAGCCATTGTTTTTCAACCTTCACGTTTTGTGAGGGGACTATGTGAGTTTGCAGAGAATGGGCCGTGTCCTTCACATAAGCTCGAGCGGAAATGCCATTCTTAAGGTGGAGGCACCTCCGCGAATTGGCGATAAGGTGGTTGATGAAACGATGAAGTCTGTTGGAAGGGTTTTTGACGTTTTTGGGCCAGTCTCATCTCCCTATGTCTCAGTAGAAACTAACTTGCAAGATCCAGATCGTCTTGTCGACTGCTTTCTATATGCTGTTCCCTCCCTCAAGCTTGGAAAGCGAAGAAGGAAGAGAAGATGAGTGAAGAAAACCCAATGCGGTCCGCCATAGCCCAGCAGTGCCCCGAGTGTGGGAGCACAAGGCTCATGCGGGATTATGATTGTGCAGAAATTGTGTGTATGGATTGCGGATTCGTCATCGCCACCAAACTCGCCGATCGAGGCCCAGAATGGCGGGCGTTCAACAAGGAACAACGTGCAAAGCGAACCCGAGTTGGCGCGCCACTTACCTACACAATTCATGACAAAGGGCTTTCCACGATGATAGACTGGCATGACCGTGACGTTTATGGTAGAAGGCTGGCTCCTGGGCAGAAGGCTCAGATCTACCGACTTCGAAAGTGGCAACGAAGAATCCGGGTTTCTGACGCCACTGAGAGGAACCTCGCCTTCGCCTTATCTGAAATCTCAAAAATAGCAAACAATCTTAACCTTCCCAAAAATATACTCGAAACAGCCTCTGTCATCTACAGAAAGGCCGTTAAAGAGCATCTTATTCGTGGAAGGTCTATCCAAGGCGTGACAGCCGCCGCCATATACGTATCCTGCAGGCAATGTGGACTCGCCCGTACTCTGGACGAGATTGCTGAGGCCTCAGCCATCGATAAGAAAGAGGTCGGACGCAGTTACCGTTTTCTAGTCAGGGAACTCGGCTACTTCATTCCACCTGTGAAACCAAGCCAATACGTGAGTAAATTCTCTAACCAACTCACCATGCAGGGAAAAGCCGAAGAAATCGCACATAAGATTTTGAAGATGGCGCGAACACTCAGACTTACCTCTGGAAGGGGACCCACTGGAATAGCGGCAGCTGCCAGTTACATTGCTTCAGTGCTTATGGGTGAGAGGAAAACTCAGAGGGAAATAGCTGAAATTGCCCAAGTGACCGAGGTCACTATCAGGAACCGCTACAAAGAATTGGTTGAACGCTTGTTATTTGTCACAGCTCTCTAATAGTATCCCTTACCGAATCGAGTGAAGAAGCCAAAATCCTTGGCTAATGCTTTTTGGGCTCCAAATACATCTTCTACTTCTCAATTCGTGAAAAGTCTAAAGAAAATCTTCTTCCAGTATCCCTGATTCCCCATCCTCATTAAGCAAGGAATATGATGCGTAATCGAAATCTTGTGACATCAGCGAGTATTGCCAGTTCTCTCTTCTATTCTTTCAAATGCTTTTTGTAGTATTCCTGAGCTTTGCTCACAGCTTTCTCTGGATTCTTCAATATTGGATAGTCGCTCTCTGACGACAACTCTGCACATTTACTGAAATACTCCTTCACCCTCTTCACGTCTCCCTCATATATCGCTAGTCGGCCTGCGGTCTCATACCATGTTCGCGCCCTCAGCTTGTCTCCCTTTTTCTCAAACTCGTCCGCTTTCTTTTCTGAGTCTTTCATCGATACCTCGATGTTTCTGGGATCCAAGAACATTGTCCGACTTAAAACCTCATAGACCTCTCTGTCGCCCATGCAAATCTTTTCTAGATCAGTCATCTCTTCTATCCGCTCTTTCTGCTCTGCAGTCTCCTCTTCAGCCTCAACTTTCTTTTTTCGGAATCTATCAAAGAAGCCCATACGAGCCAGCCTCANNTCAATAAGGGGCTCACCAGATCTCGTTTAGCTTGTCCATGAATGCGAACTTCTTACGTTCACATTCGTTTGAGGAGGTATCTCATGATCGTCAGCTTCTGAATTTCGCTCGTGCCCTCGTATATCTCAGTTATCTTTGCGCAGCGATGAAATCGCTCAACGTGATAATCCGCCAGATATCCATATCCTCCATAGATCTGAATAGCCTCATCTGTGACTTGCATAGCTACCTTGCTTGCGTAAGCCTTTGCCATGGCGGTAAGCATAGGATCCGTCTTTGCCTGATCGAACATCCAAGCGGCCTTATGGGTGAGCAGCCTTGCCGTCTCTATTTTTGTTGCCATATCGGCTAGCTTGAATGATATACCCTGAAACTGGATGATTGGAGATCCGAATTGCTTTCTCTCTTTAGCATAGTTGAATGCTCGCTCGAATGCTCCTTGGGCCATGCCTACAGCCTGAGCTGCGACAGGTATCCTGCTCCCGTCAAAAAACTCCAGTACATAGTAGAATCCTTTGTTCAGTTTGCCTAGGAGGTTATCTTCAGTAACCTCGACATCGCTGAGGGCGACAGACCCAGTCACTGCAGATCTGATTCCCATTTTGTCTTTAAGTTTGGTGACATCCAGTCCAGATGTGCCCTTATCCACTGTGAATAAGCTTTCACCTCGGTGGCTAGGTTTGGCTTGTGGATCTGTTTGACAAAGCACACAGAAGAAATCTGCCACAGGAGCATTAGTTATGAACTGCTTATCACCATTGATAACCCACTTATCTGCCTTCTTGACAGCACTTGTATCCATGAGGGAGAGATCGCTTCCATGTTCTGGCTCAGTGAACGCTCCAGCAGATACCGAATCGCCTCTACACAACGGTGGAATATACTTCTCTTTCTGCGCCTCCGTCCCGTGTGCCAATACAAGATCCGGTAGAGCGAAGGTTCCCGACATTATAGCGACGCCCAGTCCGGGATCGACTCTACACATCTCCTCAGTCACCAGGCAGTCCTCAAGGAGTCCATATCCTTGACCATTATACTCTTCTGGAAATCTCATACTGGTGAATCCGAGCTTGGCGGCCTTCTTGTAGAGTTCGATTGGAAACTCTTCTTTCTTGTCGAATTCCACCGCTAGTTCTGGGGCGAATTCCTTTTCGCAGAATTCTCTTGTAGCTTTCTTTATGTCCTTTTGTTCTTCATTCAATTCGAAATTCATTTCTGTTCACCATTTAGTTTTTTGCTCATACGTGTCACTCTTTAGCTTCATGTATTTTGTTTCTCAGCACAGGCACAACTTTGAACAGATCATCCACAACTCCATAATCGGCCACTCGGAAGATGGGGGCTTTGGGATCCTTGTTTATCGCTATGATGAGGTCGGAGTTCTTCATTCCAGTGATGTGTTGAAAGGCGCCACTGATGCCGATGGCGATATATAGCTTGGGCTTCACGGTTTTTCCTGATGTGCCGACTTGGCGGTCGGTTGGAAGCCATTCTTTATCGACGATGGGGCGTGAGCAAGCGAGTACTCCTCCAAGCGTATCTGCAAGTTCCTTGACTAAGGGTATATCGTCGGCATCTTTGATTCCGCGACCTATGCCCACTAGGATGTCGGCAGCTGTTATATCTACTTCTCCCGCAGGTGGCTGAACATATTCGATAAACCTTTTGTTCTGTATGTTCTCCAATAGAGGCGTTTCGATTTTGATTATCTCGCCTCCCAAAGGCTTAACTTCCTGTGCTTCAAATGTTGCCTGACGAACGGTAACTATGTAGCACTCAGACCTGCGAAGTCGCGCTTTGACGTTCACCTTGCCACCGTACACTTGACGAATCACAGCTAATCTTTCTTCTTCAAGATCCAGGTCTACGCAGTCTGTGGCGAGCGGTAGATTCAGCTCTATTGCAAGGCTTGGGGCTAGGTCGACGCCGAAGGCTGTATGCCCTATTAGGATAAATGATGGCTTGCGCTGGGTGACTAGGTTGGAAAGGACCCTTTGATATGCTTCTGAGTTGAAGTTCTCCAGCCTCTCATCGTCTACATGCAGAACCTTTTCGGCATGGTCGGCAAGCTTCTTTGCGTGGTCTCCTACATTGTGGCCGAGAAGAATCGCCGTCAGATCTGTGTTTGTCTTTTCAGCCAGCTCTCTGCCTTTCGTCAGCATTTCAAAGGTTACGTCTCTGATCTCACCTTGTCTGTGCTCTGTGACGACGAAAAGTTCGGGCATTTAAATCAGCCCCCGGGCTCTCAGTATCTCAGAGATCTTTGATGTGACTTCATCTGGGGTGCCTTCAAGAATCTCAGCTTCTTTCTCTACCTGTGGCATGAACATCTTTTCCACCGTCATCCAAGATCCGGCTTCTCCGACGTCATCCTCCTTCAACTCGAGATCGCCAAGACCGAGGATCTTTATTTCCTTCTTTCTGGCTTTCCTGATGCCCATTATTGATACGTATCTGGGTTCGTTTATGCCTGTTTGGATTGTGAGTAAGGCTGGCAGCTTGACCTCTACTATCTCTTGTAAGCCGCCTTCGAGCTCGCGATTAACTCTCAGATTGTCTTCGGTGGACTCTACTCTCTTAACCATGGTTGCATGGGGGATTCCCAGCATCTCAGCGAGTGTTACACCGACTTGGGAGTAGCCGTCGTCTCCTGCTAGGGCTCCGGCTAGGATCAGATCGTAGGGTAGGTCTTTGATTGTGCTGTGGAGTATCTTGGCAGTGGCGTAGCCGTCTGACCCTTCGAAGGCCTCGTCTGTCAGCCTAATTGCCCTGTCAGCTCCCCTAGCAAGACACTTCCTTAGTGTGGCGTCAGCTTGCTCTGACCCAACTGTCACCGCAGTAACAGAGCCTCCAAGTTTCTCCTTTAGTAGGACGGCTTCTTCTAGAGCGTAGTCATCCCACTCATTTATGTCGAAGACAAGATCTCCCGTCTCTATTCTTTTTCCGCTTTTGTCGATCCGAATTTCTGCCTCAGCTGTCTCAGGGATGTGTTTAACGCAAACAATTATGTCCATTTCGTTCCTCTCTTGGTGTTTGAATCTACAGAGTCCAGAAAGATAGTGTTTTCGATATTTAACTCTTAGAATGTATAGTTGATGTTGGTCTGTCCTGGTGGCATAAGGCTGTCGGTCAGAAACTCACAGAGAGAACACAAGCTCCTACCTATGGCCATTCTATGAGGAGAATAGGCGGTGTAATTTGGGCGGTAGCGTATGAGGTATGCTTGCCGAATCAGATTAAAATCAAAATATCTCAAAAACTCTTCTGATGATCAGAAAAGCCTGCACAACCCTAAAGCGCTTCAGCAACTAGCTCCAAGATGTCCATGACTTGGATTTCGTCTTCACTACCCGTCGTCTTGATGGCATCATCGAACGTTAAGAGACAGAAAGGACAAGCCACAGCCAAGATATCAGCTCCAACGTCTATGGCTTCCCTAATACGAGCCTCAGCGAGGCGTTCCCCTGGAATGTCATGCCACATCCTTCCTCCACCGCCCTCACAGCACACACTTCTCTTTCTCGACATGTCCAGCTCCACAAACTCTACGCTTGGAATATTTTCAACAATCTTCCTAGGCTCATCGTAGATCTCATTGTGCTTGCCTAAGAAGCAAGGATCCTGAAAAGTTACAGCTTTCTCAATTTTTCCTGAAAACTCAAGCTTTTCTTTGTCGATTAAGTCTGCGAAGTATTGCGTGTAATGTTTGACTGAAAGGTTTTTTCCATATCTGTCCTTGAAGGCATTAAAGCAGTGTGGCGAGGTGGTGATGATCCTATCTACGCTGTAGCGGTCGAAAAGCCCCAAGTTCTTCTCAACTAGCTCCTCAAAGAGTCCCTTCTCTCCAAGCGAGTACACCTCGTTCCCACAACACGTTTCCTTATTCCCGAGTATCGAAAACTCCACCCCTAAAGCGTTTAGAGTCTTCACCATTGCCCTAGCTACCTTCTGCGCACGGGAATCGTAAGAGGCGGCGCATCCAACAAAATAAAGCAGCGCTACCTTCTCATCCTCAGAAACATAATTCAATTTCAGATCCCTCGCCCAGTCAGACCTCTTGCTTCGGCTCAACCCCCACGGGTTCCCATACTTGTAGATCCCTTCTAGAGCTTCTCCAAGCGTCGACGGGACATGCCCTTCCTCCACCAGAAGACCGCGCAAACCGATTAGTATCTCAACCAGATCCACGCTTCTCGGGCAGCGATAAGCACAAGTGCTACAGGTTGTGCAGTCCCAAACTTCACTTCTCTCGTAAATGTTCAATGGGGGGTGCATAGTCAGAGGGAAGACCATGTAAGCTATCTCACGCACATGTCTCCTGATGTTGAGTTTTGACTTTGAGGAAATAGGGCAAGAGCCAGTACACTCACCACACTGCATACAAACATTGAAATTCAACTTCTTTACGGCTTCCAAGCCTTCCATTTCCACTTTAGAGTAGCGCGCTCCACCGATTATTTCCTTTCTAGATTCAGCCGACTCCTCTGCATAAAATCTATTCAGTTCCTCATCCTGATTTGAAGTCTATGATTAACAATCGTCACTTAAAAATAAATCTGCATGAATACACAAATCGCTAATTCTCTCCATCGTCCTTTGCGGACCAAGATCAAATTATATGAATACAAATTGATCCCTTAGAGTGAGGAACGAACGTCACTAATAACAACAAGACTCAAACGGTTTTGACTGAGAAGGAAATTGCCATGGACTTACTTCACCTAAGGAAGAAGCATGGGAAGCTCTATTCCGAAAAGCTTGGAATCGATGTGGAAGAGGAACCTTTCAAATGATTTCTGGTTTCCATACTTTTCGGGGCAAGGATCTCAACCACCATCGCAAAGAACACCTACAGCGCCTATGAAGAAGCTGGGGTAACTACTCCAGAGCGAATCGCTGAAACCGACTTGTGAATCCTTATCAGCGTCTATGGACAAGGAGGCTATGAGTCCAAGAACCTTGAGGCGGCATCAGTCAGGATTGGCCTAAAGCTAGGAAGACGAAGGAAGCTAGAGGAGATAATCCCGTGGCCGAATCAAACAATTCAAAAAAGCGATGAATCAAAAACCACAATTTCAACGAAAAGGTTCTTTATTAAGCAAATAGAATATGTCAACATTTTCCCGCAACCCCGCTCTTCTTAATATTATTATTGATATCTAGAACTCACGCGCGCAACAACAAACCTGAAAGAACCGCTGACTGCTTCACATAACAAGATATAAAAAGCTCGCCTACCACTTGGAGGTAGCCACGATAAAGAGGTGAATCGCTTGACAACTGGAACAGTGAAGAGATGGATGGATAGAAGCGGCTACGGTTTCATAACCACCGAAGACGGCAAAGACGTGTTCGTTCACAACTCTGATATCCAAGGAAAGAACAGCTTGGAAGTAGGAGAAAAAGTAGAATTCGAGATAACAGAAGGTCCAAAAGGTCCAAGAGCTTCAAACGTTAAATCAATCTCTGAATAGATGTAATCTTGATCATTCTATCTCCAAAAAATCGTTACACTCTTAGTATCATTTTATATACGCGATAGGAGATAGAGAAAGGCGCTCTAGGATAACAACACTTTGCATGCATGCACTAGCTTTTTCCTTGCCTGTTTTCTCTGTTCAATTCNNTTGACATCCATACCTGCCTTAGAGGCGTAAAGCATTTTAATGTTCCGCAAAGAACATCTTCATGCATTCATACTTGTAGTAGATGGTTGAAGAGGCGTTGTGTGGGGTGGTTGAGATGCCGAGGAGTAGGGCTTCTGTCAAGATTGAGAATGTCGTTGCATCTGCGGCTTTGAATCAGCGGGTTGACTTGAACGCCGTTGTGAAGGGCTGCCCCCGAGTTGAGTATCGTCCAGAGCAGTTTCCGGGCTTGGTCTTTCGTTTGAAGCGGCCTAAGACGGCCACTCTGATCTTCGGTTCTGGGAAGATGGTCTGTACGGGTGCCCGGTCGGAGAAGGAGGCGAGGAGGGCCGTGAGGAAGGTTGTTAAGGAGTTGAGGGCGAGTGGGATCATCATCGTTGGCAAGGCTGAGGTCAAGGTCGTGAACATCGTGGCCTCAGTGACTCTGGGGGGGAAGATCGATCTGGAGAGGGCGCCTTTTGAGCTTAAGAGGACGATGTATGAGCCCGAACAGTTTCCCGGCTTGATTTATAGGATGGACGAACCCAAGGTTGTTTTTCTGCTATTCGCCAGCGGAAACCTGGTCTGCACCGG